>JGI24503J29689_10014736_pt1 | contig 11053 bp, 10 predicted proteins | sample BioPla3RNA2_FD_29689 | JGI IMG/M metagenome (IMG submission 29689)
GTTAAGATACTTATCTTGGAAGTAAGAGATTGGGGGTTCGAGTCCCTCTCTCCCAACCATTAGAAAATGAAAGGGTTTTATAAGGTGATTATATGATAAGTGAAGAAATGTTTTTCAAGAGTTTAGGGTTAGAGCAATCAAACGCTATTGAGAAGTTAGGTTATGATTTTTTAGAAGAGAATGGTTATAAGGTAGACAATGCTATTACGAGTAATTATCGAAGAAGTAGAATAAGACAAAAGATGAGAGGCAATAGAGAACAGTTAGAATATAGATTAAGTCCTAGTAAGGATGGGAATATACTTTTTTATTATGAACTTATCAATTTAGATACAAATGAGATAAAGAGAAGTAAGCAGATAAAGTTTACAATGACAAATATAGAAGATTTAAATAAGAGATATAGAAAAGAACAAGCGAAGTTAAAAAAGAAATATGGGGAGACGGAGTTTAAGATGTCTGGAGAAGTATTAAAGAAAGTAGGTGAATAGATATGGAAAAAAGAGGTGCTGGACTTAAAGAATGGCGTGAAAATGCTAGTGAAGAAGAAAAGGCTAGGGCTATTGAAAAAAGTAGAGAAACAAGGGCTAAAAACAAGAAAATGAGAGATGTTGCTAGAACATTACTAGATATGCCTGTTGGTAGCAAGTTTGCACTTAAAAAGGGTTTAATGGACGCTAAAATGACAGTTCAAGAAGTAATGTTATGGTCACAGATAAGAAAAGCAGTAGAAGATGAAGATACAAGTGCATTTATAGCAATTAGAGATACAAGCGGTAATAAACCAAAAGATGAGATAGAAGTTGAAGGGAAGATGTCAATAGAACAATTACTTAAAGAAGTAAGTGATAAAGATGAGTATTAAGATAAACAAAAAGAAGTATATAGAAACTTATATAAATATAAAAAACAAGAAGTGGGGATATAGTCCCTTTTAAACTCAATCATCCGCAAAAGAAGTTATATGAAGTAATAAAGAAACTACATAAAGAAAAGAAACCTATTAGAATACTTGTGTTAAAAGCAAGACAAATGGGTTTTTCTACTTTTACAGGTGGTTTATTTACTGCTGATGCTACAACAAAGTTTAACAGAAATACAATGATAGTATCACATACAGCAGAGGCAACAAAAGGGTTATTTAATATGTATGGTTTAATGGTTAAAAAACTACCTAAACAATTACAACCTGCTACTATTGCTAGTAACGCACAAGAGATAGTATTTAATACAAAAGATGGAGAAGGTCTAGGAAGTGCTATAAGATGTTTAACTGCTGGTAGTAAAGGTCTTGGTAGGGGTTCTACAATACATAACTTACACTTATCCGAATATGCTTGGTGGGAAAATAACAAAGCAGACCAGTTAAATGGTTTAATGCAGACAGTTCCAGGACTACCTGATACCACTGTAATTATAGAAAGCACTGCTAATGGTTTTGACCACTTCAAAGAGTTATGGGACAATGCTGTTAGAGGAGAAAACAGTTGGTATCCATTCTTTTGTGCTTGGTGGGAAATGGAAGAATATGTAAGACCAGTAGATGAAGATTTTACACTTACCAAAGAAGAAGAAGATATTAAGAAAAGGTTTGATTTAAGCAACGAACAAATTGCTTGGCGTAGATGGAAGATAATGGAGATGAATGGTGATATAAACCTATTTAATCAAGAGTATCCAGATTGTCCTGAAACAGCCTTTATATCTACTGGAGAGTGTGTCTTTGATAAGTCTAAAATTATAGAGAGAATAAATGAGTTAGAAAAGCATAATGTAAAACCTATCAAGCAAGGTTATTTTAGATATAACAAGCAATTTATAAGTGAGTATCAAGTAGTTATGAGTGATATAGAGTTTGTAAGTGATAAAAAAGGTTGTATAAGAATATATGAAGAGCCTGTTGAAAATAAACCTTATGTATTAGGTGGAGATACTGCTGGGAGTGGTGCAGATGCATATACAGCACAAGTAATAGATAATATAACGGAACAACAAGTAGCGGTGTATGAGAAAGTAAATGTAGATGATGACTTATACGCAGAACAAATGTATTGCTTAGGTAAGTATTATAATGATGCTTTAATAGGTATAGAAACAAACTTTTCAACAGTGCCATCACTGCATTTAGAAAAGTTAAACTATCCTAATATGTATTTAAGACAAAGACAAGATACAATAACTAAACAAATGGAGAATAAGTTAGGGTTTTTAACTACTAGAAAGACAAAACCAATTATTATAGGTGGTTTAGTAGAGATAGTAAGAGATAACATCAACGCTATAATGGATGTTCCTACATTAAGACAATTACTTACCTTTGTTAAGAATAATAATGGTAGTGGAGAGGCACAACAAGGAGAACACGATGACTTAGTAATGGCACTTGCTATTGCTTATGGTATATCGAGCCAACAAAGAAGTGCTTTACCCGAAGCACCACAAGAGAAAACATTTTTAGATACACACTTTAATCTTAATAAAAAAAGAAATGATGGAAAGGGGAGTTTTATCAAATGGTAATTTTTAAGAAGAGAAAGTTATTAGAAGATAAGATATATGACTTAGAAAAAAAGAATAAAGAGTTAGAAAAAGTAACTAAACTCTTAAAGAAGAATGTTATGCAACTTACTAAAAACTTCAATAAAATGGAGAAAGATGTAGAGCAAGTTAAAGGACTAGGTTATTTTGACGCTAAAAGAAAAGAGAAGGAAAAAAAAGATATAAACAAAGTTATAAGTGAATGGATTAACGGGGAGTAGTGGTGAAAAAATATGGCTAAAAAACAAATTATAGATTATGAAGAAAAAGCAGGTAAAATATGGGAGTTATACGAAAAGGGTATACAATATCAACAAGTTATAGGTATAACAAAAAGCATACCAGAAAATATAAGGTTTTATGAGGGAGACCAATGGCCGAAACCAACAAAAGACACACAAAACTTTCCGAGACCTGTAATAAACATAATTAAGTTTATATGTAGAAATAAGAAGGCGAATGTATTTTCTTCTAAAGTAAGAAATGTATATCGTAGTGAAGATGGTTCTGCAAATGGCACTAAATTTACAAAGTTTGGCGAATATATTGAAAGAGAAATGAGTTTAGAGCAAATAGAAAGCGAAGTAGTAGATAGTGCTATTAAAAAAGGGACTGGTATCATACATTATTACTGGGACAAATACTCATACGGGAAAGATGGTATCCAAAGTGGTGCATTGAGAGCAGAGAGTATAAATCCACTAAATTTTATAGTATCTAACCCACAAGAGAGAGATATTCAAAAACAAGACTGGGTAATTATAAGCACTAGGGAAAAAGTCAATGTTGTTAAAGAAATGGCAGATAAAGATATAGATAAAGAACTTATTNTAAAAGATGATAGCCAAACAGTCATTGAAAAAGAACAAGAAGGAAACAATCTTGTCACTGTAATAACTAGATATTTTAGAGTAAATGGAGAAGTCTATTTTGAGAAAAGCACTAGGAATACTTTAATAAATAAACCAAGACCTCTAGCACCGAATATAAAATATGCTAAAAAGGTATTAGGTTTAGAAGATGAAGATAATATACATAGTGGTTTACCTGAATATGAAGAAACAAGTTTTAAAAGACCAAAAGCACCTTATTATCCTTTAGAAGTGTTCGCTTGGGATGATAGAGAAAATAGTATTTATGGTATAGGAGAAGTAGAGGGTTTAATACCTAACCAAAAGGCAGTAAACTTTAACATTGCCATTCAACTACTAAACTTGCAAAGTGTATGGGGTGGCAAATATATTGTTGCACCTAACGCATTACAAGACCAAGAAATAACAAATGAGCCAGGACAAGTACTAGTAGATTATACAAAAACTATGGGTGGTATTAAAAGACTTACAGACCAGACTACATTTAATGATATGCCTATAAGGTTAGTAGATAAGATAACTGAACTGACTAGGGTTGTATCTGGTTCAACGGAAGTAATGACAGGAGAAAGCACAGGAGCAAATAGTAGTGGTGCTTATATCGCTCAATTACAAAGTCAAGGGTTAAAAGTAATAGAAGAATACAAACAAAAGTATTGGAGATTTAAAGAGAGATGCGGAAAGATACTTGCTATGTTCTTCAAGTTATTTTATGAAGATAAAGAGTTTACTTATACAGAAAAAGATGAAGAATATAATGATGTAATCAACATTGATATATTTAGTGGTAGTGAGTATGAAAACACTGATTTAGATGTAAGTGTAGAAGCAGTAGAGGGAACAAAAGGCAACGAACTTATCTTTATGAACTTTTTACAAGATGCAGTAAATAAAGGGTTATTAACTTATGAAGAAATGTTATATCAAGCACCCGATAGTTTAATACCAAACAAAGCAGAACTTATTAAAGGTATAAGGAAAAGACAACAAAATGAAGTAAATGTATTAACTAGACAACTTGAAGAAGCAACAAAAAAATTACAACAAGCAAGTGAAGTTATAGAAGCACAAAACGAGAGTGTAAATAACGCTGCCAAGTTAATACAAGAAAACAAGAGACTAAAAGAGTTATTGTTAAAACTTCAAGCAGAATATACCAAAAAGATAGGTGTAGCAAACCAAAAACTAACTGAACTTAATACTGATGCAACACAGTTCGCACAACAGATATTTAATGAAAAATATGTTAAAAATAAAGGACAAACACAAAGAAGTGATGTAAACTTACAAAAAAGTCAAGCAAACATTGACAATAATTAGGTAATAAGTTAGTATAAAATTGATAATATAGGTTAAGAGCCTTTATTATATACGCACCAATAGCGGAAAAATGGGAAAGGGAGAAAAGAAAATGGAAAAATCAGCGGAAACAAATATCGATGAAAAAGTAATCGATGAAAGTCTGGTGGAAGTCGCTGAAACACTAGATGAAAAAGAAACTAGCGACGCAGTATTTAAAGATACTGAAAAAAGTGAAAAGGAAGAAGAACCTAAAAAAGAGGTAAAGGAAGAAGAACCTAAAAAAGATGTTAAGGAAGAAAAACAAGAACAAAGCAAGGAAGTAAACTCGGAATTTGCTAGAAGAAGGAGAGAGCGAGAACTCCAAGAAAAGATTAAAAAAGCAAAAGAAGAGGCTATTATAGAAGCACTAGGTGGAATAAATCCTTATACACAACAAGAAATCAAGGACAGTTATGATATTCAAGAGTATTTGAATATGAAAGCGATTGAAAAAGAGGGAGGCGACCCTTTAACTGATTATGCTAGTTATCAAAAAGAGAAGTTAAGAAGAGAAGAAGAACAAAGAAAACAAGATTTATGGTTTGAGAAAGATAGGGAAGATTTTTTAGAAAAATACCCTAATGTAGACATACAAAGTCTATTTGCAGATGAAGCATTTATTAAGTTTTCAAGTTACAAAGTAGGCAATACGCCTATGTCAAAAATCTATGAGGATTTTATAGAGATAACAAGTGCGTTTGAAGAAAGAGCAAGTAAGAAAGCACAACAAATGGTCGCTAATGCTAATTCTAGCACAGGCTCATTAAAATCTAATCAAAGCAATCAAGATGTAATTTATACAAGAGAGCAAGTCGCTCAAATGACACAAGAAGAAGTGTCAAAAAACTATGAAAAGATAAGAAAATCGATGGCTAAATGGTAAAAATAAAAGGAGGAAATACAAAATGGCTTATGGAAATTTTATTCCAACAGTATGGAATGAAGCAATTAACCGTGAACTAGAAAGATTATGTGTGTTCGCAGAAGATTGTAATCGTTCTTACGAGGGAACAATCAAAAATAAAGGAGAAAGTGTTAAAATTTTAGGGGTTGGGAAACCTACTATTACTACTATCGCAAAGAGTGCTAGGAATAATGATATTAGAGGTGCAGAAACTATTGAAGATACATCTATCATTATGCCTATCAATGTAATATCTTATTTTAACTATAAAATTGGAGATATTGATAAAGCACAAGCAGTAGATGGAGTTATGGATGCTTTAAGTAAGGAAACAAGCGAGGGTCTTGCTAATGAAGTAGACAAATATATTGCTAACCTTGCTATTGAAGATCCACTAGCAGTTAAATATAGTTCTACTGATGTTAAAGTAGAGGCATCTAATATATTACAAGAGTTTAACAGGGTTATTCGAAAACTATATGAAAATGATGTTAAGCAAAATACTGAAATTGTAGCAACAGTATCACCAAGATTTTACTTTATTCTAAAAGAGGCATACACTGATTTAGATACTAATAACAGTGAACTTCTTAAAAATGGTAGAGTTGGTAAATATGGTAATGTAACTATTAAAATGTCTAACAATGTAGCAAAGTCTGCTAACGGAGTAACTGACTACATCCAAGTTAAAACTAGGAGAGCAATAGCGTTTGCTAAACCTCTAACACACACAGAGGCATATAGACCTGAAAACGGATTTAGTGATGCAGTAAAAGGGTTTATATTATATGATGCTAAAATAGTAAGACCAAAAGAAATGTTCGTAATGAACGTTAAATACTCATAAGAGAAAGGGGATAGAGAATAATGGCAAGAGCAGAAGCAACACCTATTAAATTAGGAGTTAGAAACAAAATTAGTGAGGAAATCACTTATGTAGCAATAGATGCAACTGATGGTTTAGAGTTTGTAATGGATGAGAGAGATGAAAAGTATGTAGTACTAATTCAAAACACTGATTCATCAAATGACGAAACTGTAACAATTAAAAAGGGAAATGGTATTCAAGGAGTAGCCGATTACACAGCGACTATTGGAAAAGGAGAAACAGTAGCAATTTCGCTAGATAGTGGTGCTTATAAGAATGTAAGTGGTACTGATAAAGGCAAAGTAGTCATTACAGGAACCGCAGATGTTAAAGTAGCAGTAGTAGTATTACCTTAATAACAGGATAACTATTACATAAAGGGGGTAAAACCCCTTTTTTATTTATGTGTTTAGGGTAATAATGTTGGTTCAACTCCAACAAAACACAAGGAGGTAATAAAAATGAAATTAGGAGAAATAAAGTTAGAGGCATTAAAGTTAATGTTTGTTAATGATGGCGAGATACTTACTATGGAGAACCTGGATGAGTATTTATACGGTAATGAAGTTTATAGGGACTATTTAGTTAATATGGTAGGTTCTATCAATAGAAGTCTTAATCGCTTTAAAATGAAGAATATAAAGCCTTTAGATGACAAAGAATATGTTAAATTTACAGATGATACACCTAATGATACTGAAATTGACTTCATACCAGAGGAACTACAAGAGATAATACCTTATTTTATAAAAGGAGAGTTATACCAAGAAGATGAGCCTAATATGGCTGGTGCTAGTATGAACTACTTTGAGAGTTTACTAGATGATTATTTAGATAATAGACCACCTACACAAAAAAAAGTAAGAATAGTACACGGTTGGGAGTAGAAAAAATATGAGAGTAAGAGTAAATTATAATGGTTCTAAACCAAAAAAGTCATTATCTCTTAACAACTTTAAAGGTGTAGACTTTTCTACTTCACCACTTGATGTTAGTAGGTTTAGGGCTGTAAACTCCAAGAACCTAATAAATGAGTTAGGGACTAACCGAAAAAGAAAAGGTTGGAAAACAATTTTGTCTTATAAAGGAGAGGCTAACTTACTAGGTGCTTTTCAAGTAGAGTTAAATGGAGAGGACTTACTAATAGTAATTAAAGATATTGATAGTGATAGTGATTTAAAATTTGATTTGTATAAGATAGAGGATGAAGTATTTATACCTGAAACTATTGAGTATGATACACACCTTATTACAAAAGAAGAAAAGATTATTGACAACTGCCAATGTTATGTATTGGATGAAATTGCTTACATAATAGGTTTAGGGAAATTTCTAATGTTAAAGAAAGTAGAAGGTGTATATAAGTTAATAAAAGTTAGTGATAGTGAAGATGTATATATTCCAACAGTGTTAAGTGGTATAAAACCACATAGTGAAGATGAAATAGGAGAGATTTATTCACTAGAAAGATACAATATGCTAACAAGAAAGATTAAAGTAGACCTTGATTTAGACCCTGTATTTTTTGAAGAAGAACAACGACCAGGTGGAACTTTCTATTTAAGACATATTATTGATGCTAACTATCCTGTAACTATGACTTTCACAAGTAGAGATAATATACTTAAAACAAAGACTATAACTTTAGACCCTAAAATAGATGCCTTAAAAGTTACTGGTTTAGGGAGTGGTAATAAGTTTATGTTTTTTGATGGTAGTTTTCAAATAGATATTTTAGGAGAACAAGAGAGTAAGTTTGAATATATGTTAAGTTTAGCAGAAAACAGTTTCAAATTAACTAACACAGAAAATTATAGCATAGGACAAGATGAAGTTAGAGAGCATTGGAAAATAACATTAGAGTTCACCATTCTAGGAAATGAAGAAGAAGTAGCACAAAAGAACGGTTCGGACGGTTTAATCTCTCTTTTTCAAGATGTAGAGTTTACATTACTACCAGATGAAGAACTTGATTATAGAGTTATAGATGCTAGTGAACCTATTGTTTATCCTATTTTAGATGGGTTTATGAATGAAGAACAAAGGGCTAATACAATAAATAAATGCACCATATCAACATTGTTTGGAGTAGGTGGTAATAGCGATAGATTATTTTTAAGTGGAAATGAAGATAGCAAGAATGTAGTGTATTATAGTCAATTTAGGGACTTTACTTACTTCCCAGATACCTATACGCAAACATTAGGAGACCAAAATAATCCTGTTATATCGTTTAATAGGATAGCAGATGGAACACTTTGTGCTTTAAAGGAAGATAATAATCAAGACTTTACTATCTTTTACTTGAATGAGTTAGAAATGCCTACAAGAGAATATGCTTTCAGTGCCAAACCTGGTGCTTTAGGCGAGGGTGCTATAAGTAGATACACTAGTGCAAACTTGAGTGGAGATAACCTATTTTTAAGCGAAAATGGAGTGTTTGGTATAGTAGGAGTTCAAAACTTCCGCACTAATGAGAGATATGCTAGGGAAAGAAGTAGATTTATAAATGGTAGACTAACTAGACATAAAGATTTAAGTAAAGCAAAAGGCATAGTATTTAAGAATAGATATTATTTAGCAATAGATAATGTAGTATATGTAGCAGACGCCAGATTAAAAACTTCTCCTGTTGTTGGAGATATGTTAGATACATTTAATTATGAATGGTATTATTGGACTGATGTTCCTGTAAAGTTTTGGACTATTATAAACGATAGATTATGCTTTGGTGCTGATAATGGAACTCTATGCGAGTTTAATGATAATAGCGATTTTAATGATGAAACATATATAGATTTAAAAACGGGTAGTGATAGTAATGGTCTAGCAACTCTTGACCCTATTGAAAATGTATTCCAATTTGGTGAACCATTAAAAAAATTACAAGATATAAAGGATGGAGATAAAGTTAAAACACTAATCCATTTTGCTGATGGTGTGCCTGATAATGAGGTTTATGAATTGAATGTAAAATATGGCTCTTTATATAATGTTTTAGTTAGTAATAATGAGGTAGAAACAATAGATGAGTATGGCTATATCATATTAAAAAACAAAGAACATATAAATGATATAGTTAAAGATACCGTTGTCTATATAAGAGATAAAGAGATAGTTTATGGAGAGTATGTGAATGATAACCCTATTGAACCAATAGAGGCTAGAATAGTAGATGTAGACTACAACGAGGGAAGTTTTAGATTAAAACTAGAAGATGACAGTATTTTTAATGATGTTTTTGTAGATATTATAGAAAATATCAGTACAGATAATGGTGTTTTACACATAACCGATGTAGATTTAGAAGAATTTACATTTAAGTTAAAAAGAAGTAAAGACGCAGTTAGAACTATAAGGTTTACACAATTTAATGATAGTGTATTAGCAGCAAGTAGTGTTAATGAAAATATAATATGGAGATTGACTAACTTAAAACAAGTGGAGGCTATATGGGAAACTCCTATTCTTAATCTAGGGACTAATGTTTATTCTAAAACTCTAACAAGCATTATAACCACAACAGAACCTTATGCAATAGGAAAGGTGAGTGTAGGTTATGAAACAAGGAAAAATATAGATGGGTTTGATGCTAGAATGAGAGGAGAGGGTATAGATTTCAATGAATATATATTCGATACAGAGTTTGCCACAAGTTATACAAAGAGAGTAAGGGAAAAGAACTTTAATTTTATCAAGTTAAGGTTTTATAACAATGAAAACGCTGATATGGCAATCAACGATATAACAATTACTTATAAAGTAAATAAAGAGAATAAGGGGGTCAATTAAATGGCAATAAATAAAATAAGTAATGAGACAAAACGATTTATAAAGAAGAAAACGGCAAGTGCCTTACCAGATAGACCTGGTGATTTCAACATCAAGGCTAGTGAGATTAAGTCATTTTTACACAAATTTGTCACTGATGATGATAACTCTATTTTTAGTGAAATAGATAGGATAGTAGATGAAGTTAATTTAAGAACAGCAGATATAGAAAATACGTCAAGTGATAACTTACAAGCACATAAAAGCGATACATCAGCACATAACATACCAAGTCAAATTGATAGTAAAATAAATACTCATAATCAAAGTGGAAGTTCGCACCAAGATTTAAGAACTGGTTTAAGTGAGGTTCAAAGTGTAGCGACTTCAAATAAGAATAAGTTGGATACTATCGAAGTTGGAGCAACAGCAGACCAAACACCAGCAGAGATTAAAATTGCTTATGAAAGTAATGCTAATACTAACGCTTTCACTGATTTAGATAAAACTAAGTTAGAACAAATAGAAGCAAAAGCACAAGTAAATAAGATAGAAAGCATTATAATTAATGGAGTTACTCAAGCAATAGTAAGTAAAGGAATAAACTTAACTGATGCTATAAAAGAAATGATAGATAATGAAATAGATTTATTAGTTGGTAGTTCACCAGAAACTTTAGATACTTTAAAAGAACTAGCGGATGCTTTAGGTAATGACCCTAACTTTGCGACAACAGTAACTAATGAAATTGCTAGCAAG
>JGI24503J29689_10016244_pt1 | contig 11021 bp, 5 predicted proteins | sample BioPla3RNA2_FD_29689 | JGI IMG/M metagenome (IMG submission 29689)
GGCTTTTTGGGGATACAATTCGGTTTGGCACTTCAGAATGCAAACGTCAGCAGAATATTCCAATCTTTTGGAGCGGATGTCAGTACGCTTTCGCTCTTCTGGCTTGCTGCACCTTTGACGGGTATGATTGTCCAGCCCATTATCGGGCATTATAGCGACAGGACCTGGACAAAGCTAGGCCGCAGACGCCCCTATTTCCTTGTGGGTGCAATTCTGGCATCGCTGATGCTCTTTCTCATGCCAAACTCTCCGGCTCTTGCTCCCTTTCTCTCGCCCCTTTTGATTGCCGCAGGTGTCCTTATGATCATGGATGCATCTATCAATGTGGCGATGGAACCATTCAGAGCACTTGTTGCCGACAATCTTCCTTCGGAACAGAGAACGCTCGGTTTTTCAGTACAGACTTTCCTCATAGGCATAGGTGCTGTATGTGGTGCTGTTCTGCCTTTTGTGCTTACCAACTGGTTTGGTATGTCTAACGTGCCTGAAACAGCAGGTGGCGTGGCGCCCAATGTCAAACTCGCTTTCTATATCGGCGGAATTGTGCTCTTTGCCTCGGTTCTTGTGACCGTGGTACGCACAAAAGAGTACCCTCCCGAAGGAGGAGTTCTCAAAAAAGAGAAGGACGGCGGATTTCTGGAGATTTTCAGGGATTTCGGTAAAATGCCCAAGACTATGCGCCAGCTTGGTTTGGTGCAGTTTTTCTCCTGGTTTGCCCTCTTTTCCATGTGGGTCTATATGACTCCCGCGGTTGCCGATCACTATTATGGCACTGTGGATACCGCTTCTGCCGCTTATGGTAAGGCGGGTGATTGGGTTGGAGTGCTTCAGGCCATTTATAATGGTGTTGCAGCCGTGATAGCCTTCCTTCTTCCCGTAACTGCGGACAAAATCGGTCGCAAGGCGACGCATGCCATTTCGCTTATATGCGGTGCGCTTGGATTTGCTTCGTTCCTGTTTTTTAAGAATCCGACCATGCTCATCATCTCGATGGTGGGTATCGGTATTGCCTGGGGTTCAATCCTGGCGATGCCCTATGCTATGCTGGCAGGATCCCTGCCTCCCAAGAAAATGGGTGTATACATGGGTATATTTAACTTTTTCATCACTATTCCGCAGATCTGCAACGGTCTGGTAGGTGGATTGATGGTAAAGCATATCTATGGCGGACAGACCATTTACGCCCTCCTTTTTTCCGGAATCTCTCTTTTGATAGCTGCGATATGTGTCTTCTTTGTCGATGACAAGGATGATCCCGTACAGCTCTTCCAAAGAAAAAGAATTAAACAATAATTATAAAGGTTTTCCTATGAAACGATTAATGACAATGTTACTATCGGTAATGGTTCTATCCGTTACAGCCGCCTTTGCGCAATACACCGCAAAGGGAGTTGTGGTGGACTCCAGAGGAGAAACCGTTATCGGTGCTGCAGTTATCCAAGTGGGAACTGTAAACGGTACCCAGACAGGTCTGGACGGCGATTTTGTCCTGACAGTACCTTCTGGAGAGACTATGTTGGAAATCAGTTTTTTGGGTTACAAGACCATAACCATTACAGCCGCTCAGGCGTCAGCTGCAAGGATTGTGATGCAGGATGATACCGAATTTCTTGAGGAGGTAGTGGTCATCGGTTACGGTACTGTCAAGAAAAGCGATATGACAGGATCGGTCGTAGCCATAAAAGCTGACGAAATCAACCGTGGAGCCATCTCTTCTCCCGATCAGATGCTCCTCGGTAAAGTATCGGGTCTGCACGTGACTCCGGCCTCAGGCCAGCCCGGTGCATCCGCTACTATTCGTATTCGTGGTGCAGCTTCGCTAAATGCATCAAACGATCCTCTGATTGTGATTGACGGTGTGCCTGTCACTTCTGACGGAGGTGCCGGAATGGGTAATCCCCTGGCATCGGTCAACCCCAATGACATCGAGAGCTATACCGTATTGAAAGATGCTTCGGCAACTGCAATTTATGGTTCGCGCGCTTCCAACGGTGTGATTATCATCACCACTAAGAAAGGCCGCGCAGGTGCACGTGGAGTCAATGTGAGTTACAACTCCAGCTATTCTGTAAAGCAGAATGCTTCTACCATCGATATGATGGATGCCGATACATTCCGCAACTTTATGCAGAGCACTTATGCGGGAAACAGCGCTATTCAGGGTCTTCTCGGCACCGAGAATACAGACTGGCAGAAACAAATCTATCGTCTGGCATTCAATACCGACCAGGCAGTAAGCGTTTACGGAGCAACAAAGCATGTTCCATATCGCGTAAGCCTTGGCTACAACTACGACCAGGCTACACTCAAGGTGGGTGACAACCAGAAAGCCAACGTCGATTTCAGCCTATCTCCCAAATTTTTTGATGACCACCTTTCAATCAACCTCAATGTGAAAGGTATTTACCAGAAGACCAACTGGGCTCCGACAGGTGCAGTAGGCAGCGCTCTCTCGTTTGACCCTACGAAACCGACACATTTCACAAATCCTGACGGTAGCATAGACTACTCAAAGGTGTCAAACGGTTACTGGAACTGGCTCAATGCCGACGGCAGCGCCAATACGATGGCCGGCACAAACCCCCTTTCAAGCCTCTACGACTTCACGGATGTCAACAAAGGTCTCCGCTCGATCGGTAACCTCCAGATTGACTACATGTTCCATGGATTCGAAGACCTAAGATTCAACCTAAACCTCGGTTATGACGTCGCCAAGTCAAACGGCGAAAAATATAACCACCCCGGTTCAATTTCGGCAATGCGCTCCAGCCTTGATCTTTATACCGATTATGCCAATTACAATTCCAATACACTGCTCGAGGCTTACTTCAATTATAAGAAGGAATTCGGCAAGAGCAATCTCGACGTGATGGCCGGTTACTCCTGGCAGCACAACTATGTAAAGTATGATCAGAGCACTTATCTCAATAATGAGTCAAGGCCCCTTTATCAGGCCAACCCCACAAATGCAAAGGAGTACTACCTTATTTCATTCTTCGGAAGACTCAATTATTCACTCCTCGGCAGGTATCTCTTTACAGCTACAATTCGTGAGGACGCCTCCTCTCGCTTCAGCAAAGCTAATCGCTGGGGCTTCTTCCCCTCCGTCGCTTTCGCCTGGAACGTGGTAGAAGAGAGTTTCCTAAAGGGCACTGATGCAGTTTCGGCCCTTAAGCTCCGTCTAGGTTGGGGACGCACCGGACAGCAGGATATAGGATCCGACTATTATCCTTATATGGCAAGATACGAGGAGTCCAGTTCCATTGCAATGAAATATTATCTCGGTGATGGGTATTACACTACCCTCGCTCCTCAGAAGTATAACCCTAACCTAAAATGGGAGACCACTGAGACCTACAACTTAGGTTTGGATTTCGGATTTATGAATGACAGGATCACAGGTAGCCTCGAAGGTTACTACCGTTACACTTACGACCTGCTCAACGAAATTTCGACTCCTCTGGGTTCAAACTTCGGCAACAGTATCATCTCCAACATTGGTAATATGGAGAATAAGGGGTTAGAGTTCTCTCTCAATGTGATTCCTATAGAGACAAGCGATATGTCGCTCTCGATTGGCGGAAACGTTACCCTTCAGAGCACCCAAATCACAAAGCTTACGAGTGTTGAGACAGAGGGCTATCTTGGAGTTACCACCGGTTCCGGTATGGGCGGTACGGGAGGATACACTTCACTTCACCGCACCGGATTTGCGCCCTTCACGTTCTACCTTTTCCAGCAGCTCTATGATTCGCAGGACAATCCGATCCAGAATGGATTGGTGGATCGTGACGGCGATGGCGTAATCACTGACGCTGATAGGTATGTGACCGGCTTCAAGCCCGCTCCTGATGCGTTTTTTGGACTCAACCTTAAATTCAGGTACAAAAAATGGGACATTGGCTTCAATGGTCACGGCTCGTTTGGTAACTACATTATCAACAGGGTTGCGATGTCCTATGCGAGCTCATACAGCGACAACTGGAATAAGGGCTACCTTGACAATTTGAGCAATATCTATCTGGTGAATGGCTGGACGGCAGCTATGGAAAACAACCAGAAATATACCGATATGTTTATTGAGAATGGTTCATTCTTCAGGATGGACGATATCAACTTAGGCTACACATTCGACAAAGTAAAATGGGTAGAGAGCATCCGTCTCTCCGCTTCTGTGCAGAATGTATTTGTAATTACAAAGTATAGAGGTCTCGATCCCGAATTGCAGGCATCAGACGGTGTGGATTCCAATATCATTCCCCGTCCCCGTCTCTTTACTTTGCGTTTAAATATTAACTTCTAAAAATGACCCGACGTATGAAAAAGATATTAAATATTAGTTTCTTGGCGCTGTTGGTATCTCTGATCTTTGCTACTTCCTGCATAGGTGACCTGAATACACAGCCTCTCAATGAAACTGACGCAACCTCGGAGACCGCGTATAAGGACGAGGTGAGCTATCTCAAGTCTTTGGGATATATCTATGGATACTGGGCGTTGGCAAGCCAGAATGATGCCGGATCGTCGGATATCAGCGTGGCAGATGCCGGTCAGAGCGAGCTTTGTCGTATGTATGTGATACTCAATGAGCTCAGTACCGACGCACTCAAGATTATCTGGGGCGACAACTATATCAATCCCATCCAGTATCATAAATGGACATCAGCCGATAACGAAGCCATCATCGCAGTTTACACACGCTGCATGAAGGGCATCACCCTGGCAAACGAGTTTCTCGTAAGAACAACTCCCGAGATGCTTGCAAGCCGCGGACATGAGGCGTTCCAGAAAACTATTGACCAGTATCGTGCAGAGGCAAGATTTAATCGTGCACTCTACTACTATCTTTTGTTGGACTTCTTTGGCAATCCTCCCTTCGCAATGCCTGAAAATATAGGTGGCGACCTGCCTGAGCAGATTGGCAGAGTAGAACTTTTCAAGTGGATTGAGAGTGAGCTCAAAGAGCTCTCGGAACTCTCCGATATGCCTAACAAGGGTACGGTACCTTATCCCCGTGCAACCAAGGGTTCCGTATGGGCTCTTCTTGCAAGGATGTACCTCAATGCAGAGGTCTATACCAGTACTGCACGTTGGCAAGATGCCAAAGATGCGGCAGCTAAGGTTATCGGTATGGGCTACAAGCTCCATGACAACTACCACGAACTCTTTATGCAGGACAACACCACCAACGGGGCTGCGGAGGAGTTTATCTTTGCCATCTCTTATGACAAAGACCAGACACAGAGCTGGGGTGGTACCACCCACCTTGTTTCGGCAACACTCAGCGATGCGGCAAATGCGGCTATCGGAGCAGCAGTTGTTGGAGAAGGTCAACTTATCAACCCTGAGAACTGGAACGGCTATCACGTAGCTGATGACTATGTTGCTCGTTTCCAACTTGTAAATGTTAAGTGGGGCGGAGAAGGCTTTGGTTATGACAGAGCAGCCAGCGATAAGAGGGCGTTCTTCTACAACGGTGGTGCGACCAAGGAGTTTGACAACACTACAACTGATTCCGGCTGGAGATGTTGGAAGTTCTCCGGACTCTATTCGGACGGTCATGCCATATCAAGCTCCGAGACCAACTACAAATTCTCGTCAATCGACTTCCCCATCTTCCGTCTTCCGGAGATGTATCTCATTTATGCGGAAGCTGATGCCCGCCTGAACGGCGGAAATGTTTCCGACGAGACTGCAAAAGGCTATATTCGTCAGCTCCGTCAACGTGCGGGTGTCGATGCGACAACTCCTTCCATTATGGATCTCAACTGGCTTCTCGATGAGCGTGCCAGAGAACTTATGTGGGAGGGTCACCGCCGCGTTGACCTCATTCGCTACGGTTACTTCACTTCGATGCAGTTCCCCTGGACATTGAAGGGTGGTGTTCCTAACGGTAAGATTGCTCTTCCCGAATTCCGCACCATCTATCCTATCATTATCAGTGACCTCAACGCCAACCCCAAGCTGGTGCAGAATCCCGGTTACTAATGGCACGAAACATTGAAAAATCAATAAGATTATGAAACAGTTTAAATATATAGTAATGCTGATGATGGCCATGTTTCTCTTTTCCGCCTGTGAAATGGAGATCGAACATGTCAAAGTCGATCCTGCGCAAAGTGTTGCTCCAACATTGCTTGGCCAAAAAGACATTATTGTCAACCAGGACAACAGCAAGGTTGAGGCAGTGGTTTTCAACTGGACATCAGCTTCGTTCGGAGTTCCTACTCAGATCCAGTACGCTCTCTATCTGACACTTGGAGAAAACAGTGTTCTGGCGGGTACCTCCTTCTCAAACTCCTTTACCATCAGCAAGCAGGATTTGAACGGACTCGTTTGCAATGACCTGAAGGTCAAGCCCAATGAGACCGCTAATATCAGCGCCGGCCTTGTAGCCTCCATTTACGGCACTAACGTGGCGCCTGTCAAATCCAACAATATCAGCTTCAATATCACAACCTTTGCTGCTGAGTTGAGGTATCTCTTCCTTCCCGGTAATTATCAGTCATGGAACATTACCCAGGCACCTCAATTCTGGGAGACGGACGGTGGTACAAATCTCTACAAGATCCTTGTCGATCTGCAGGACGGCAGTGCCGATTATTCCTATTTCAAGGTGACCGTTGCACGCAACTGGTCCGATGAGAACTGGGGTTATAACTACCTCACTCCTTCTTGGACCTGCCCCGAACAGTCCGATTCCAACCTTTCTGTAGATCTGAGAGATGGTTCCATCTACGAACTCACAGTAAATCGCAGTGCAATGACTATAGACAAGGCAGTTGTTGACGGAGTTGGAATGTGTGGTGCATACAACGGTTGGTCTTATGGCACTACCGGTGACGACCCTCTTACATATGACGCAACGGAAAATGTTTGGGTTTCACCTGCCGTGACATTCAAGGAGAGTGACGGACTTGCTTTCCTCATCCGCCTCAATACCGCTAATGACCCCAACAACTGGGCATTTAAGTTCGGTACAAATGGCGAAGCCAGTGCGGAAGTCCCCGGCGGCATCAAGCTCGTACAGGGTGGAGGCGACATTACGGTTCCTTCAGCCGGCACTTATATCATGAAGCTGCATGGCAACAGGACTCCTTATGTTTTGGTAATGGAAAAACAGTAACCTTTAAAACGATAATACAATGAAAAAGATATTAAGCTTTATTGCAGTTGCTGCTTTGATGTTGGGCATTACCTCTTGTGAGGTATTCCCGGAGGATGCCTTCTCCACGGCTCCCGTGGCTCCGGAGCTCTATTCCCATTCGGATATCCTTATGACATCCAATACAATGGATGAGGATATCAACTTCTCCTGGTCGGCATACAGATTCCTCCCTGAGGGACTGAACTATGACTTCTACGCGGAGTACGAGGGTACTGCAGCAAAACTTGCATCCACAAAAACTCTTTACTACATCGCTTCCAAAAGCGATTTTAAGACAATCCTTTATAATACCTTCTCTTCACTTCCCGAGAACAACACCTTTACGATGTCGTTCTTTGTGCAAGTGACGGATGGTGCCAATACCTACAAGTCAGAAACCATCACCATTGACATCTATGCCTTTGGCGATGCCGTGGCTCCAGTATTCGGTGAAGTCATCAAATCGGTTACCCTCGATCCCGCCGACCCTACAGGTGAAATTATGCTCTTTACCTGGGAGCCTGCACGTCTCGGATACAACGAAGAGATTACCTACAGCGTATTTGCACAGTTTGAGGATGGAGATGCTGTTGAACTGGCTTCAGATCTTAAAAACACCTCATACACAGTAACAGTAGATGCTTTCAATGATGCGATTGTTTCGACAGGTGCACCTGAGGATGCAACTTCAGATGTAAAATTCTTTGTTAAGGCATTCTCCGAAACTTATGCTTCGGGTGTACCTTCGGCTATGATCACAATTCCTGTTAAAACCTACATAGCGTCATACCCTGACATCCTATATCTCCCCGGCAGCCACCAGGGCTGGAATCCTGCAACTGCTCCGACGATGTACGAGTCTACTGTAGCTAAGGGATTTTATGAGGGAGTCATTGACCTCAGAACTGAAGATGGCTCTGATGTTGAGTTCAAATTCTGTATCAAGCCTGAGTGGGGCGATGATTTCGGCGGTATTGTCGAGGTTTCTACCTTTGCCGGAGAATATGCCTCAGCAACAGGTGCCGTTGGTGCCCCTAATAATATTAAGGTACCTTCAGGTATCTATAATATTGCTCTCAACAAGAAGCTCAACACCATCTATATGGTAGAGCTTGGCACTCTCGGAGTAATCGGTACCGCAGTAGGCGGATGGAGTTCAGACATCGATCTTGCATATGATGCAGAGAAGCAGACTTTCAGTGCACCCGTTGACATTGTTCCCGGGGAATTTAAATTCCGTTTCAATGATGACTGGACCCATTCCATGGGTGGTCACAGTCTGAGCAATGTATCTACAACCATTGGCAACAACCTCAATTATGATGGTCCCGAAGGTAACTTCAAGATTGTTCTCAATGTATCTAAGACTCCTTATACGGTTACATTCATCAATACTGCATATCCGGACAATCTCTATATCCCCGGTAATCACCAGGGTTGGAATCCCGGTACGGCTCCGATGCTTACAGGTGACGGCAACGGCCATTATGAGGGCTTCGTACACCTTGACGGTGACTTCAAGTTTACTCACGAGCGCAATTGGGACAACGATTTCGGCGGCACTTTCGATGCACTTGTGTTGAAGGGCAGCAATCTTACTCTTGAGAAGGGCTATTACTATCTCTCAGTGGATCTGACAGAGCTTAAGGCTACTGTTCTCCTTATCACAAGGGTTGCGGTTGTAGGCTCATTCTGCGGCTGGGGTAGTCCTGAGGATGCGGCGATGGCATATGATGCCGGTTCCAACAGTTGGAAGATTTCAGGCCTTGTATTCCCCGCCAATACGGAGTACAAATTTAGGATGAATGCAGGTTGGGATCTTCCCGATGCATATAACCTCGGCGGTGAGGCTTCCAATCTGGTTTATGGCGGATCCAATCTCAAGGACCCCGAAGGCGGAACATATGATATCGAGTTGATACTCTCTTCGAAGCCTTTCAAAGCCATTATCACCAGGACAGGCGATGCTCCGGCTCCCGCTTATGCTCCATTCATTACCGTCCCCGGCAGTTATTCAGGCCACTCATGGAACCCCACCGATGATGTGGCACTCTATCAGGGTGGTGCAGAGGGACTCTACAAGGGTGCAATAGCGATGTATGGCGGTTCTAACCAATTCAAGTTCCATGAAGCCGGCGCAGGCTGGATTTCCGGACAACTTGTGGCCGGTACCACATACGAGTTTAACCTCTGGAGCGGTGACAATATGGAAGTGGCTGACGGTACCTATTTCTGGACAGTGGACCTGCCCGGCAAAAAGGCTGTCGCTACTCCGTTGACCAGGATAGCCCTTGTGGGCTCATTTGCCGCAGGTGATGATTGGGGTGATGGTGTAGAGATGGCATTTGATGCAGCAACCAGGACCTACAGTGCCACTGTGGAGTTTAAAGCCGGTTCCGAATTCAAGTTTAAATTCAACAATAACTGGGATTATAATCTCGGTAGCGGTGATAAAGGACTTGTTTTCAACGGTGATAATATCAAGGTGGCAGAGGCCGGCAAATACAAAGTCACTCTCGATATTGCCAACACTGCAAAATATGTTTTGACAAAATAACATATGACTTTATGATTAAAAAATGCGTCGCTTATCGCGGCGCATTTTTTGATTGTTCGCGTAGAATTATTAACTTTAAAATTTATAGTGTTTGTAGTAAAATGTCATTCAATGCCGGCAGCTAAGAGTTGTCATAAAGCAAGTTAAGATGGGAAGAAAGATCATATTGTTTCTGGTACTGGTATTAAGCCTGTTTGCCTCCGGAGCCTCCTGCAATCCTTCCGTTAATCCTGACACACAGGAATTCAAGGATGTAATGACATTCCCACCCCAATGGGACGGAACTAAGAGGGGAGATATCACCTATCAATTGCTGGTTTACAGTTTTGCAGATTCCGACGGTGACGGATGGGGCGATTTCCGTGGAATAATTGACAAACTGGACTATATTCAGTCACTTGGGGCCTCGGCAATCTGGCTTTCGCCCATACATCCGAGCGCTTCTTATCATGGATATGATGTGGAAGATTACAGTATTACAAATCCGCGTTTCGGTACGATGGCTGATTTCAAACAATTGGTCAGCGAGGCCCACAAACGCAATATCCGCATCTATCTTGACTATGTGATCAACCATTCCGGAGTTAATCACCCCTGGTTCAAAACCGCCACATCATCGATGGAGAATCCATACAGGGAGTACTATATTTTCTCAGATGATCCGAAGAAGGATATAGCTGCCGGCAAAATACCGATGATTGCAACCGAAGGTGCCGGCGGATATGACGGCGGACAGTGGTTTCCTACGGGGACGATACCTTCCGGCATTTATAAATTCACTCTCAACTGGAGCAACAGCAATGCTCCGACAGTGACGATCTCCATTGGCGGTACCCCGGATCCCGACAACCCGGACCAATCTACCGAAGGGGCGAAATATCTCTACTATGGTGATGGTATTTGTAAGAAATTTTATTCTAAAGGCAACGGTGTCTACGAGTTAACGGTGGATTTCAACTCCGGTTGGGGTTTCCTTGTGAGGACATCAAACTCCTCATCCTGGCCACTTGGCACCAAATATGGTGCAAAGAAGGACGCATCTGCTCAGCTTGCGTTTGATGTACCATTTACTCTTTATACAGATAAGTCTAGCAACGACAATATACAGAATTTGACTCCTCCCGGAGCCAAGATGTATTACTATCACTCTCATTTTTGGACAGACTGGTTTGCGGATCTCAATTTTGGCCCGGTTGCAACAGCAGAACACTCCCCAGCATTCAAGGCCATCGTAGAGGATGCGCAGGTGTGGATAGATGCCGGCATCGACGGTTTGCGTCTCGATGCAGTGAAGCATATCTACCACAATGAAAATTC
>JGI24503J29689_10011587_pt1 | contig 10930 bp, 6 predicted proteins | sample BioPla3RNA2_FD_29689 | JGI IMG/M metagenome (IMG submission 29689)
AACTTTGTTCAGTTATCAGGTATGAGAGGTTTGATGGCTAAACCTAGTGGTGAACAAATGGATATTCCAATTAAAGCATCATTTATTGAAGGTTTATCGATGTCTGAGTTCTTCGTTTCAACACACGGTTCAAGAAAAGGATCGACAGACACAGCCTTAAAGACAGCTGAGTCTGGATACTTAACTAGACAATTAGTTGATGTAAGCCAAGAAATTGTAATCTCAGAAGATGATTGTAAGACGGACAAAGGTAAAAAAGTTCATCCTATATTTGATACTGATGATAATGAAGTTTTAGGTTATAAAGTATATCAAGCATATTTAGATGATCCAATTAATAATCCAAAACCAAGTTCAAGTAACTTACAAGGTGTAAAACTAAACTTAGGTCAAAGGATTAAAGGCCGTTTTGCTTCACAAAATGTTTATGATCCAGTTACTGGTGAGCTATATGTAAAGAAAAATGAATTCATTACTGAAGATATTGCCACTGCAATTAATGCATCAGGACTTTGGGAAGTTGAAATTAGATCATTACTTACATGTAATACTCAAAATGGTGTATGTGTTAAGTGCTACGGCTCAGACCTTTCTACAAGTAAAGTTGTAGAACGTGGCGAGGCTGTAGGTGTAATTGCTGCTCAATCAATTGGTGAGCCAGGTACACAGCTTACAATGCGTACTTTCCATACTGGTGGTGTTGCAGGTGGTGAAGATATTACTCAAGGTCTTCCACGTGTTAACGAACTTTTTGGTGCTCGTGAACCTAAAGGTAAAGCAATTATCTCAGAAATTACTGGTACAATTAAGATTGTAGATAAACAAGCTGATAATAGAACAAGAATTGTCGTTCAAAATGAAATTGAAACCAAAGAATACTTAACTGACGTAGGTAAGGTAACTAAACTTCAAGTAGGTGATAGAATTAAGGCAGGCGATAAGCTTGTAGAAGGATTAATTGATCCAAAAGAACTAATTAGAGTTTCATCGGTTGCTGCTGTAGAAGACTATATCTTAGAAGAAGTACAAAGAGTTTACCAATCTCAAGGTGTAGGAATTGCAGACAAACACATTGAAATTATTATTAGACAAATGTTACGTAAAGTTAAAGTTACAGATGCTGGCGATACTAAGTTAATCGTTGGTAGTTTAATTTCACGTGCTGAATTACAAGACATCTATCAAGAATGTATTCTAGCAGGTAAAAAGACACCTACAGTTGTTCCTGAACTTTTAGGAATCATTCGTTCAGCATTAAGAGCTGATTCATTCTTGTCAGCTGCATCATTCCAAGAAACTACAAAAGTACTTACAGAAGCTGCTATTAGAGGTAAAAAAGACTACTTATTAGGCTTAAAGGAAAATGTAATTATTGGTGGATTAATGCCAGCAGGTACAGGATTAGTAGATGGTGATTATTATATAAATGAAAATCAAGAAGAAGCAGAGTAATCTGCTTCTTTTTTTAATCTTGATATATTCAACTTAATATATTATAATAAAACAAGAGGTGAATTATGGACTTAAAAGAAGGAATTATCATTTGTAATCTAAAAGAAAAACAAAGAATTTTAGAAAACTTAGCTGATTTTAAAAACTATAAATTCTACACTTTGAGTGAATTTCTTAAAAACTTGACTCTTACTTATGATAAAAAAGCCCTTTATTACTTAAATAAAGAGCTTGGTATTTCAATTGATAATCTTATTGAAATCTTAAATTATCTAAAATATGAGCAACTTTTTAGAGAAATTAGTCATGAAAAAACTGGTCTTCTAAAGAAGATTATTTCAATTTTGGATAACCATAAGCTTATTGCTAGAAATGAACAGTTCAGAAACATTATAAAAAACAAGCATATTACCTTTTTGAATGTAGAAGATAACTTTGATTTTAGCTTTGTATGTCAAATTTTAAGGAGTTTAGGTATTGAATTTGAGTCTAAAAAAGCGGAAGAATTAACTTACAAAAAGAGAACTGTTTATGCTTTTGTAGATCTAGTTGATGAGGTTAGATTCGTTTTTAATAAGATAAAAGAATTGTTAGATGGTGGCATGCCACTAGATAAAATTAAGATTGCTAATTATTCTAGTGATTATGATTTTGCCTTTAAGAGGATGAGTCAGTTATATAAGATTCCTTTTAATTTTGAAAGTGATAAAAACATCTTACAAACTAAAACTGCTAAAGATGTACTTAAACTATTTAAAGAAAATGAACTTAAAGATGCAATTACTATTTTAGAAAAAGATTATCAAGATTATCCTTTTTATGAAGAGGTAATAAGTATTATTAATGACTATAGTCTAACTAGTTTTGATAGTGCTTATGCAATAAAAGTATTTACTTATGCTTTTGAAAATCTTAGATATCCTAGTCCAAAATATAAAGATGCAATTGAGTTTATAGACTTAAAAGAACATATCATATCAGAAGACGAAGTAATTTTTATTATTGGTTTTAATAACAACTTTATTCCTTATGTTCATAAAGATGTTTTATATTTTGATGATAATTTATTAAATAATCTTGGAATGGATAATAGCGAAAAAAGAACACAAAAAGAAAAAGAGTTAATAAAAAATAAGTTAAATCAAAATGCTAATTATATTATTAGTTATAAGACTAATTCTGTTTTAAATAAGTATTTAAAATCACCTTTAATTAAGGAGTTAAAATATGAAGAAGCAAAACTTGAGCCTAAGATTGGTTATAGTAAAGAAGAAGATTATTTATTGTTAACTGATGTTTTAGATAACTATCGTAAGTTCAAAATTAAAGACGCTATATTTGAAGAAAACATTAGGTTTAAAGGAGAGGATTTTCCTTATTTAGATTATGATAATCAAACTGAAGATTTAAATGAAGAATTAGTTTCTCAGTTGATTGATTTTAGTAAGATTTACAAGTTTTCTTTTTTTAGTTTAGATAATTACTTTAAATGTCCTTTTAAGTATTATATAGAAAATACTTTAAGGCTGAAATATGATGATAGTCCTATTAGTTCTAAAATCGGTACCTTTATTCATGAAGCTTTAGCATTAGCTTATGATTCAGAATATAGAATAAAAGATGATTTAGATTACAATCGTATTTTCAAAGATGCTCTTGCCAATACAGAAGCTAAAGAGAAACTTGAAGAAAAAGATAAATTTATTATAGGTTCATTATTGAAACTAACAAAAGATGTAATTGATTATAACTTAAGAGCAGATAAAGGTTATAAGGTTATTTGTGAGCCTGATGACTTTGTAGTTAGGGTTACAGATAAATATCAAATAGGTGGTAAGATTGATAAGATTGCCTATCAAGAAGAAGATGATCATACTAACATTGTCATTACTGACTATAAAGTAAGATCTATAGTTAAAAATCCTAATTTTAATAATCTTGAGTATGGGCTTAATTTACAGTTACCAATATACGCATATTTAGTTGCAAAAAGTGATAAATTTACTAATCCTAATGTAGTAGGTTTATATTTACAAGATGTTTTGAAAATAAGTGAACTTGAAAAAGAACCTATTACAATGCGAGGATTAGATTTTTCTGGTAATAAACTACTAGTTGAAAACTATAAAGTTGGGAGAATGCCAACAATGGATTCTTCAGATTTAGAAGTTGTTTTAAGAGCTTTAGAGAAGAATTTTGAAAAAGCATATATTGGTATAAAAAAAGGCAATATTAAGATTACTCCTAAAGAAATTGACGGTAAAAATGTTTCTTGTGAGCATTGTTCTAGTAGAGATATTTGTTTTAAGAATTATAGTAATATTGAAAAGTTAGAAGCTAAAGATTTTAGAAGTTTACTTATAGGTGATGCAGAATGAAATTGACAAATGAACAAATTAAAGCTATTACTGTTCCTCAAAGCAAAGAGGAAAGAACTAATGTTTTAGTATCAGCTGGAGCGGGAGCTGGTAAGACTTTTGTTTTGATTGAAAGAATTGCAAAGCTTTTAAAAGTATGTGATTTAGATGAACTATTAGTTTTAACATTTACTAATCAAGCTGCTGCAAGTATGAAAGAAAAACTTCGTACAAAATTAGAAGAAGATGAATCTTTAAGGAAATATCTTGAAAAAATAGACAATGCTAAGATAATGACATTTGATGCTTATAGTTTATTTTTAGTAAAGAAACATCATTTAAAGTTAGGTTTAAATCCTAACATTCAAATTATGGATGAGTACTATAAAAAAACTAAACTAAGAGAAATTATAAGTGAAGTTTTAGAAGAATATTATAAGGAAAACAATGAGATCTTAAAAAGATATTTTAAGGAAGATTTAATAAGGGATGATGAAACTTTAATTAATGATTTAGAAAGACTATATTATACTTTAGATAAAAAAGTTGATACTTTAGGTTTTATTAAAAACTATAAGTTAAACTTTTATACAAAAGAAAATTTAAATGATTTAAAGAATCGTTATATTAAACTTCTTAATAGTTTTATTGATGAAGAGAAAACTAATCTTCAAATGCTAGCTAGCTATTTAGATTATAAAAAAGAAGTTTTAGAAGAGATTGGAAGAGATGAAGGTAATTTAGATGATGCTTTAATTAAGTGGATGGATAAAGTATTACCTTGTATAAATAAGACTTTAAGTTATGAAGAACTTAAAGGAGTTTTCAGTTATCAAATTCCAGCAAGATCAAGAAAAGGAAATAACATTATTCAAACAGAATTAGTTAATAAAGCTATTAGTGAAATTCGTGAAATTATTAAAGATTCAAAGATGCAAAAGCAAGAATTTGTTTCTTTTGAAGATGAAGATGATATCATAGAAAGCATCATTTATGAAAAAGATTATATTTTCTTGTTTTTAGAAATGATAGAAAAGATTATCAATAAGTATTCATTATACAAAGCTAAGTATAATGTTTATGATTTTAGTGATATTGCCAAGCTGGCAATTAAACTTGTGAAAGAAAATGATGATATTAGAGATGAAATTAAGAATTCTTTATATGAGATTTTAATTGATGAATATCAAGATACATCAGACTTACAAGAAGATTTTATCAATTTAATTAGTGATGATAATGTCTTTATGGTAGGTGATATTAAACAATCAATTTATTTGTTCCGTAACGCTAACCCATTCCTTTTTACTGAAAAATTAGAGAAATACAGTAAAGGTGAAGGTGGTCAAAGAGTTGACCTAACAAGCAACTTTAGAAGTAGGAATGAAGTCCTGCGTGATGTAGATAGAATCTTTAAACACTTAATGACTAAAGACCATGGTGATGTAGACTATCAAGATAACCACAGTTTAAAAGCTGGCAATAAAAACTATGAGACTTTAGGAAAGTTAGATAAAGATAGTCATATGGATTTAATTGGCTATTACTCTGATAAAGAGAAAAAGAAGACAGATGATGAAATTGAAGCTTTCTATATTGCTCAAGATATTTTAAGAAGAAAAGGTAATGATTTAGTTTATGATAGTAAGCTAGGTTCTTTACGCCCTTCCACATTCAAAGACTACTGTATTTTAATTGACCGTAGTACTAAATTTGAAAGTTTAAAAAAGATTTTAGAATTCTATTCTATTCCAACAATCATTTATAGTGATACAGTTGTAGAGGAAGAAGATATTGTTTATGTTTTGAATGCTTTAATTAGATTAGTTCTTTATTCAAGTAAAGATAATTTAAGTAAAAAAGAAGCTCAAGAGTATTATCATTTGTTTTATGTTTTAGCTAAGAGTTTCTTATTTGAATATGATGATAATTATGTAGCTAAAATAATGATTAAGGTTAGAGATGAAAATAAATTTTTTCTTAAACCTTATGAATATTTAGATGGTAAAAGGTCTTACTTTGATCCTATTTTTGAGAAAAGTTACAAATTAGCAAAACTTGTTAATGAGGCATCATTTACTTACATTTATGATGAGATTTTAAAAGAATTTAATTTATATAAGCATTTACCTAAAATAGGGAATGTGAAAGATCAGTTAACAATTATAGAAAGAATTAGATCTTTTATTGATTTTGCATCTTTAGTTGGAGATGACTATTTTACTATTTCAGATAAGATTACCGGTATTAAAGATGGTACAGACTTTAAATATACAGCAGATCAAAATGAAGATGTAGAAGCAGTAAAGATTATGACAATTCATAAATCTAAAGGATTAGAGTTTACTTATTGTTATTTCCCATACTTAAATAAAAGATTTAACTTTGATGATTTTACTAAAATAAAAATTGGCTATTTAGAAGAAAGTGGATTGTATTGTAAAAGGAAAACTGATAAAGCTAATGTTGTTTTTGAGGTTGGTTATAGGGAAGCAAAAAGAAAACAAATCTCGGAAAAGATTAGATTACTTTATGTTGCCCTAACAAGAACAAAAGAAAAGATTACGATTATCAATAAAGTAAATCCAGATAAAGCACCACCGGCAGAGTTTGAATTTACTGATAGTTTAAGTTCTTTTGGAGATTTTCTAAATGCCATTCCTAACTTAAAATATGATATTCAAGATGTAGATGTTAATAAGGATTATCTTTCTCATTCTTATAAAGAATATAAATACAAACTTAAAAAACAAAACTATAATGATGTTTCTTATTTAAAGGAAGAAGTCCAAGAAAAAAGAGCATCTAAAAAAGTTATAAAGGTATTAGATGAAAAAGAAAAGCAAGATATTGAGTATGGAAATATGCTTCATGCTATTATGGAAAGTGTAGATTTTCATAATTTAGAAAGTATTGAAAGTAAAGAAATCTTAAATATTATTCAAGATCCAAAAAACATTTTCTTTAATGATTTAAATAATTCAAAATTTTACCAAGAACTAGAATTCATTTACCAAATGGATCAAGAAAAGGTTCATGGTATTATTGACCTTTTAATTGAAAGAGATGATATTATTTATATTGTAGATTATAAAGCTAGTGATATAGATAATAAAGACTATGATAAACAATTAAAGGTTTATTATGATTATGTAAGAAGTAGATCTAGTAAGAATGTTGAGTGTTATTTACTTTCTTTAATTCAAAATAGATTTAGGAAGGTAGAAGTTAATTAAAAGATTTATTGACTAATAGGGAGAAAGATATGGGATTAAAATATAAAGAAACTAAAGAAGGTTTAGCTATTACAGGATATGATGGTAAAATAATTGATTTAGTAATACCTGATGCTATAGATGGTATTCCTGTAGTAGCTATTGATGATCGAGCATTTGAATACTGCCACAGTTTAAAAAGCATTAAATTCCCTAATAGTATTACAAAAATAGGTAACTATGCATTTTTCTTTTGTTTAGACTTAGAAGAGATTAAATTGCCAAATAATTTAAAAAGTATTGGTGACAAAGCTTTTATGAATGTTTCTAAAGTAGAATATATTGTAATTCCTAAAAGTGTCAAGGATATTGGAGTTTATAGTTTTGCATTTCATAGTATTTATGGAAAAATGAAAAAAATATTCTTAGAAAGGAAAAGAGTACCAAAAGGCTGGAAATCATGGCATTTTGATAATGTTTTTATTTATTTAAAGGATAGATGGGAATATGATGAAAACGGGATACCAGTTATAAAGTGGATGAATGAAGAAGAAGCATACTCTTTTTTAAAAGAAAATAAAAAAATATAAAAAAAGTAGTACAAAAAAACAAATTATGTGATATAATATAAGTACCATAAAGAGAAGGTGAGAGACAAGCTCTATGACCCTTCAGCAACCTGCCATAAGGTAAGGTGCTAAAGCTTGAATGATGGGTTGTTTTTTATGTGATTAAACCCATCTAGTGATGGGTTTTTTTATTTTCCTTTATGGTAGAAGGAGAGAAAATGAAACAAAGAAAATCATTACTTACAGAGCCGTTAGGACTTTTTGGTTGGAAAACTTTAGAACCTGTGATCCTAGCGGCACTAGCAACAGAGTTACCAATGTTACTTGTTGGTAAACATGGATCAGCTAAATCTTTTTTACTTGAAAGATTAGCTGAAAGTTTGAACTTAAATTTTAGAAGTTACAATGCATCATTAATTAACTATGATGATTTAGTAGGAATTCCTATACCTGCAAACAATAATACTACTTTAGAGTATATTTCAAATCCTAATTCGATTTGGGATGCGGAAGTAGTATTTATAGATGAGATTAATAGGACTAAACCTGAGCTTCAAAACAAGTTGTTTCCTATTATTTATGATAAAAGAGTTCAAGGACAAAAGTTAGAGAAGTTAAAGTATCGCTGGGCTGCGATGAATCCATCTTTTTCAGATGAAGATGAAGATATAGCATATTTTGGAGCTATGCCTTTAGACCCAGCTTTAGCTGATAGGTTTCCTTTTATTATTGAAGTTCCAGAATGGGATGATTTAAGTAAAAAGGATAAGAAGAATGTTCTTTTTGATGCAGATAAAGGTAGACATGACTTTCCTGTTGATATTAAAGAGTTAGTAGATAAAGTAAAAGCAAAAATCGAGGAAATAAGTTCAAGCAAGCAAGGAGAAATAGCTAATTATATTTTAATTTTAATGGATGTTTTAAAGAGTAGTTTAGGATATCTTTCTACAAGAAGAGCAACGATGTTTCAAGAAACATTAATTGCTATTTATGCTTCAATGCTTGTTTTAAGTGAATATACTAAAGAAGAGGTAAGTTTTGTAAATAGCATATATTTACATATTCAAACCACATTACCTTTAACGGTAAATATGCATATTAATAAAGGTTTACTTCTTACTATAGCAGGAAAGGCTTTACAAACAACTAAAGTAGGAAAGTCTTTTGAAAGTGAATTGTTATTAATAACTGACCCAGCAAAGCAAATTAGATTTGCAATTAAAAATAGAAATGCAATTAAAAATTCTACTTTGAGTGAAGTTATTACTAATGCAATTAGTCAAATTCCTCATCCTGAAAGAAGAGTTTATGCTTTAATTTCTTTTTTGATTTTTAAGGAAAATAAAGATATTTATGCTACTACTATAGAAACTTTAGCAATTGAAGTTAGACCAGTTTTTGAAACGAAAAAAACCGAGACCCATTATTATTCTCAAGCGGCACGAGAAATGGATAGGTTTAAATCTTATCTAGATTCTTTTAGTGAAGAAAACTATTATAAATATTTAAAAAATTTAGCATTTTCTTTTGATCTAGATATAATTCATAAAAATAGGATGAATGCAATAGCATTAGTTAATTTATTTATTGAAATGTGGGAGGTGTTTATAGTTGGCAAGAATTAATTATGAAAAAGTTCAATTAAAGTATTATTTAGCGTTTAGTCCTTATGCACTTGCATACAAGCTAGATACTACAATTGAAGAATTACCCAAAAAAGTGGAAGAATATGTAAACAAAAATCCTAATCTTAAGAAGAGTCCAAAGAAGCCTAGTTGCTATATGCTTGGAGAATACCATATTCTTGATAAAAAACCTAAAGCAGTTTATGATATGGAATTTTGTGAGGATTTAGATTTACTTATTCTTGTTATGTGTTCTACAGTTGATGATCTTTATATTCCAAACCGTGAGCTTAGTTTTGAGGAAGGTAAGTTTGATAAAGTATTATATTTTCCTAAAGATGAGGTGGAAAGATGAAAAGTGAAAAAAGTATAAAGGAAAGAATATATTCTGTTCTTCCTATTGGTTCTTTATCTATGATGGAATTTTTTAAAATTTTGAAAATTAGATTTACAGATGATGTTCCAACAGCTGCAATAACAACTTCTACAAGACCAGAATTACTTTTAAATAAAGGTTTTATTGAAAAATATTGTAAGACTAATGAACATTTGTTGATGTTAATAATGCATGAACTTTATCATATTATTCTAGGCCATACTAGAATTTTTAAACGTCATACGATGTTAGATAATTTAGCTTTTGATGCAGTTATTAATGCAATTCTTTGCCGCTTGTTTCCAAAAGAAGAATATGTTTCTTTTTTTGAAAATGCTAATAGTGATGCTTTTTTCCCTTCTTGCCTTTTAAGGCCAAGAGGGGAAAATACTCCACAAGAGTTTCACAAAATATTGAAAAATCTTTATAAAACTAATACAGGTACTTATTTTGAAGTTTACAAAGTTATTTGTAAAACTTTGAAAGATAAAGAATTAGGTGAAGATTTTATTTTACTGGGTAATCATAGTGATGATTATGCTAGCAATAATCCTTTAATAAAAGATATGATTGATTCAATTACTGATAAATGGGAAATTAATAAGTTTGGTGATAAAAAGCTTTTTAAAGATGTTTTTGAAGGAAGAATTCTTTTTAAAAAAGTAAAGAGAGTAAATCAAATTAAAATGCGAAGGTTATTAATCAAGGCTGGAATCATCGATAGTCTTGCATCAAACACTAATGTTTCTAGTAGATATATGAAAACTGAAACTGTAAGTTTTGTTCCTAACTTTAAAGATCGAACTGTTTTTGCAAAATCTTACTTTTATGGCATGCCACTACTTTATAATAGTGAAGTAGATGTTATAAACCAAAGTTTAAATAGCAGGCTTAAAGCATTAGTTTATTTAGATGCTTCTGGATCGGTTTATAATAGTATTAATAGTTTAGCATCACTATTATTAAAACCTTATAAGAATGGGGAATGTTTATTGTTTGCTTTTTCTACAATTGTAGATGAAGTTGCTTATGAAAATTTTAGAAAAGGAAAATATAAGACAACGGGAGGCACAGATATAAATTGTATTTTTGATCATTATTTTTCTTTACCTAAAACTAAGCAAACTAAAAAGATATTAATCTTAACTGATGGGTTTACTGGTAGAGTAGATGATAAATTTTATAATGAAATTAAAAGTAAGGATTTAGAAATTTATTGTGGTCTTTTTGGTAAAGAACAAACAAAAAAATATTTGCAGTCAGTTGTAAAGTATTTTGAAGAGTTTAAAGAGTTTTAAGTTGAAATTAAAAGATACAATTATAATATTTTAAGAAG
>JGI24503J29689_10037440_pt1 | contig 10907 bp, 8 predicted proteins | sample BioPla3RNA2_FD_29689 | JGI IMG/M metagenome (IMG submission 29689)
CAAAAATAATAAACGTGGTTTTGTGGAAACAAAAAAACAAACACCTTTGCCTAAGGTGTTTGAGTGTAATTTGTCATGAATTTGTAGGACTATCCAAATTTGAGCATAGCTCAGAAAGGGTTTCTATATGAAAGTAAAATTAAATTTTATGGAAGTATCAACATTGTTTTTTTCAACCGCCAGAAACAAAGTGCGACGGCGGTTTTCAAGCTCTTCTTGTTAAGCTTCAGAGACAAGTAGAACGATCCAGTGGCATTATCGTGCTTTCCGAACAAGATATTGAAAGAATTTTTCGCTGTACATGGAAATACAACAATGGCGGATGGCAGAACAGGCTGCTTTGGATTTTCGGAAGAACCCTTCCTGGACTACTATTTGGGTGGAGCAAATACAAATTGTATTCATAATTGTTGCGAGATTTCGCACCCCCGCGTTTGCGGGGAAAATTATTTGATGTATGTTTTTGTGTTTTTTTACTGGGATCACTCCCGCGTGTGCAGGAACAAATTGCTAACATGGATTATAACATATCTTCGGATAATAATTGCAACAGCTGCGGAGTGAAAATACAACGGTGCTTTTCAACTCTTGGAAATCCTGCATGTTCTGCGGTTTGATAAGTATTTGAGTTTTTTCGGCTGGACTAAATAGACGAGAGCAAGTTACAGTTTTGTAAATATAAATAGAGAAGAGGATCTTGGGCTTACGAAACTCCCAGGTTTAATGACAAAATTTGCATAAAAAAGAGGATGCTTGAATAATGACTGAAATTCCAAATTATTCGGATATCGCTGGCTGTTTTTGGGCGAAGAAAAGCCGTTCGAAGGACAATATGCTTTTTTGGCTTCCGCTCACTCAGCATTCGCTTGATACCATGAATGTCGCAGATCGTCTCTGGGAACTTTGGCTGAGCGACGGTCAAAAAAGACTGATTGCAGACTCGCTTGTATTATCTGAATCTTATGAACCCCAAGATGCTTTCATTGCTGCTAAAAATCTGCTCAAATTTTTGAGTGCAGTTCATGATTTGGGTAAGGCTACACCCATTTTTCAAACAAAAGAACATATTCTTGATTCGCATGATTTACGCAATAGACTCTTGGAAAAGCTTGAACAGGCGGGATTTGCAGATATATTGAATTTGCGGCTTGCTAATTATAAAGAGCCTCTGCATGCAAAAGCTTCTGAAGTTCTTCTTTCAAGCTTCGGAGTTGAAGATGCCATAGCTTCTATTGCTGGTGCTCATCATGGAGAACCTCTTGATGAATCTCCAGATGAGTATGAATTATTGGCATATGAGACTGCTTACTTTCAAAGCAAGCACGAACTGCAAGTGAAAGAGAAGTGGCACAAAAGTCAGAAGTGGCTTTTTGATTCAGCTTTGAAAATGACCGGCTTTGCCGCTCCTGAAGAACTGCCTTCTATTTCGAATCAGCAAGCAATGGTTCTGTTGAATGGTCTTCTGATAATGGCTGATTGGATTGCCAGCAATGAAAATTATTTTCCTCTGATTTCCATTGAAGACGATGGCAAAGAGATTAATCAGGAAGATAGATTTGAAAAGGGCTGGATTAAATGGTTTAAAAATTCTCTTTGGCAGCCTGTTGCTTCTGATAATTATATAAAACTCTACGAAGACCGATTCACTTTTGATGAGCCTAAAGATTTGCAAATCAAACTTGCAGAAATAATCGGCGCTTCTGAGAATCCAAGCATATTCATCGTGGAAGCTCCTATGGGTGTTGGGAAAACTGAAGCCGCATTGGCAGGAGCTGAACTGCTTGCTGCCAAGACTAAACGCAGCGGAATCTTTTTCGGCTTGCCTACTCAAGCCACTTCAGATGGCATTTTTATGAGAATACATGACTGGGTTGAACAGCTCGAAAAAGCGGACAATGAATCCAAGTCTCTTCGATTATTACATGGCAAAGCTGCATTGAACAAAGACTTTGCCTCTTTGGCAAAGGGAATAGATCTGGATGGAGAGAGCGGAGTTTTTGTAAACGAATGGTTTTCGGGCAGAAAAACAGCGATTTTGGACGATTTCGTTGTTGGCACTGTCGATCACTTTCTGCTGGCAGCTTTAAAGCAAAAGCACCTGGCTCTGCGGCATATAGGCTTAACTAAAAAGGTTGTGATTATAGACGAGGTGCATGCCTATGATGCTTATATGGGTGAGTATCTCTATAGAGCTGTTGAATGGATGGCTTCCTACAAAGTGCCTGTGATTATTTTATCAGCCACATTGCCTGCTGATAAAAGAGTCGCTTTGATAGAAACATATGCAAAAGGAAGAGGCTTAAAAACTCTGAAATTGCAGGCTGAGAAAGGCTGGAAGACAAATAGAGCTTATCCGCTGATTACAAGTCTTGACGGCAATTCAGTGAAGCAAACCCATATTGAAATGCCTTTTGATAAAGAAATCAAGGTCGTAAGAATAGAGAATAAGAATCCCGAAGATGATAACTTGGATGAAATACATCAAATACTGCAAGAAAAGCTTTCTGAAGGCGGTGTGGCAGGTATAATTGTAAACACTGTTAAACGTGCTCAAGAAATAGCAAAGTATCTTTCTTCTGAATTCGGTGATGAAGCTGTCGAGCTTTTTCATTCAGCTTTTATTGCGACTCACAGAATAGACAAAGAAAAAGAACTGATGCTCTCTATTGGAAAAGAAGCAAAGAGACCAGCTAAAAAAATAATAGTCGGAACACAAGTTCTAGAACAATCCTTGGATATAGATTTTGATTTGCTTTTGACTGATTTGGCTCCCATGGACCTTCTTTTGCAGCGTATTGGCCGTCTCCACAGACACAAGAATGTTGCAAGACCTGAAAAGCTCAAAAATCCTTGTCTATATGTAATGGGCACAAGTGATACTTTTGACTTTCATGAGGGAAGCAGCCGTATTTATGGCAAATATCTTTTGATTAAGACGCAGTATTATCTGTCCGACAGCATAAAGCTCCCCGAAGATATATCTGAGCTTGTTCAAAAGGTATATAGCGAAGAAGAGAATCCTGAATTTTTTTCTGGTGAGCTAGAAGATGAATATAAAGAAGAGAAAAAAGAAAACCGCTATAAAATCTACAAAAAGCAAAAAAAGGCGGAAAGTTTTATTCTTGAAGAAATATCGACAGAAAAGTATGAATCTCTGCATGGATGGCTTAGTGATGTTAGAGAAGGTGCTAGCTACGAAAAGGAAATGGCACAAGTCAGAGATACGGAGGAAACTATCGAAGTTATAGCTGTGCAGAAGTGCGGTGATGGTTATGCCTTTTTCGGAAACAAGAAAGACTTGAGCAAAAAGATAGATGATTTTGAAACGGCAAAAAAACTGGCGACTCAAACATTGAGGCTGCCAAGTGTTCTTACTCCTTCTTATGCTATTGATAGGACAATAGAGGATTTGGAAGATGAAAACAGGCTGAATTTGAAAGAATGGCAAGATCAGCCATGGCTTAAAGGGTCCTTAGGTTTGATGTTTAATGTAGACGGTTGCTGCGAGCTTAATGGCTGGAACCTTCACTATAGTGCTAAATACGGATTAGAATATAAAAAGGCGGTTAAAGATGAAAGAGTTTAATTTGCTTCATGAACCTTGGATTGCTGTTATGACAGATAACAAGGGCAGGGTAGAAGAAGTTTCCCTCATAGAATTATTTACAAACGCTCATAAATTTAAATGTTTGGCAGGAGAAACCCCCGCTCAGGATTTTGCTCTTTTAAGATTTTTGCTTTCTATTTTGCATACTGTTTTTTCAAGATTCAATGAGAAAGGCAACCCGTATGAAGGTGTGGACTTAGATGAACGTTTCAAGCAAATAACTGAAATGCATTCCGATTTTAAGGGAGACTACATAAATGCTTCATTTAATACGTGGAAAGCTCTCTGGGATGCTAAAGAAGAAAAATTTCCTGAAATATTGACTCGCTACTTAGAAAAAAACTCAGACAAATTCAATTTATATGACGAAAAGTATCCATTTTACCAAATTAGCAAGGCTGAAATGGAAAGCCTTTCCGATGAACCAGGAGAAAGCACAAAAGGCAGAATCTATTTCAAATACATAAATCGTCTGCTCTCTGAGAGCGAAAACAAAACAGAGCTGTTCGCTCCCGCAAGCGAAGCTTTCAAAGATAAACTTTCCGATGCTGCTCTGACACGCTGGCTGATAGCATTTCAGGGATACACTGGCACAAGCGACAAGAGAAAGTTTCCAGGCATGACTGCAAGCGCATCTAAGGGCTGGTTGCTGGGTCTTGGCGGTATTTATCTGTCAGGCAAAACTTTGAAAGAAACACTTCTTCTCAACATGATTATGTCGAAAGATAATGGATCTCAATGGCAAAAACCTGTCTGGGAAAAAAGTTTTAACGAAAAAATCGATGATTTTACTCGCGGATTCCCTGACAATTTAGCGGAACTCTATACAAACTGGTCAAGACTTCTGATTATAGACTCAGACGAGAATAGAGGACAGTTTTTGCGGGCGGTTCAGCTTCCTGGCATAGATCCGCAGGAGTTTTTCTTAGAACCCATGACTATTTGGTATTATCCGCAATCAGGAGCAAATAAAGAACGCTGTATGCCTAAGACCCATGATTTAAACTGTTCTTTTTGGCGTTCGTTCTGGCTTTTGGATAGAAATAGGATTATTTCTTCAAAGGACAAGAAAACGGCGAGGACTCCAAGGATTCTCAATTGGCACAGCGAGCTTGCCAAAAAAAAATGTGTGCAAAAAAAATTGGCTACGTTGCGGGCAGTTGGCTTGAGCTACAACAGAGATGCCTCTACTATGCCGAATGATGAAATCTATGATGAATTGAATATTCACAATGAGGTGCTGGCTGATATTGTTGCTTCTGGTTGGGTTGCGAGAATCTCGGAGACAGTAGAAATAACTAAGATGGTTATAGACAGAGTTTTAAGAAACTTTGCCAATGAGATAGAAATGATCAGAAATGTTTCTGAAGGCGGTCTGCCTGACCGAGTTTGCCAAGATGCTTATTTCGCTGTTGATATGCCATTCAGAGAATGGTTGGCTGCGATAAAACCCGAAGATAACAAAGATGAAAAGATTATAGAGTGGAAAGACATATTAAAGAAGATAATTTTTGAGCAAGCCGACAAGTTGCTTGAAAATGCGACTAATAGAGATTTTTTAGGTAAAAAAATCTCTGAAAAAGGAAAATCTGAAGAAATCTACAACATTATGCACGCATACAATAAATTTAAAAATTGGCTTTTGTCTCCAAAAGTATTGGGAAAATAGAAAGGAGGAAAAACTATGAACAACACTTCTAAGAAACGTGTTTATGATGTGGCGATGGATATTTTGACGCCTCTTGCTAAAACGCTGGAAACTGGCAGAACAAAAGCTGTTCTCGCGCGCCTGAGAAATTCAATAGGTCGTGATATCAGTCAAACTTCGGATGTTTGGCCTGTTGTATTTGCAAATATTCCAGATGAATCTTTTTTAAGTCGCGATGGCAATCCGACTGAAGCAGAAAAGGCAATTTTTGCCGCTTTGCAGCTTTATGCACTGCACCAGCAAGGAAAAGCTTCCGGTGTTCATAAGCCTTGGCAAAGCAAAAAAACAGAAACTGTTGTTGCTGAGGAGTTTTCTGAAGAAAATGAAGAAAAATCCGAAGGCGGTTTCAGATTTAAAAATATCGGTCAGTCGTTGAGTTGTTTAAGACAAGGCGAAGCATCAGAATCCACAGACAGAAGATTCAACGCTATGATCACTTCTGCCACATTTGAAGAAATGCTGGTGCATTTGCGTCATCTCATCAGCATACTTAAATCAAGAGATAAAACTCAGGCTGTCGATTACGCAAGACTTGCCGATGACTTTTTTTGGTTTCTGAAAGACAGTAAGGAGCAAGTTCGTTTGCGTTGGGGAGAAGGTTACTATTACAGAGGTAATAAAAAACAAGACGAAAAAGGAGCAAACAATGACTAATAAAAGACTTTTTCTTGATATTCATGCGATTCAGACTGTGCCGCCTTCCAATATAAACAGAGACGACACAGGAACTCCGAAAACCGCTCAGTATGGCGGTGTGACAAGAGCCAGAGTGAGCTCGCAAAGCTGGAAAAAAGCCATAAGAGATTACTTTGCCGAACAAGGTGGACAAAACATCGGTGTTAGAAGCAAAAAAATACCTCAGTATGTTGCTGACAAAATCAGGGCAAAAGATTCCTCAATAGAAGAGGAAAAAGCTTTGGAACTTGCTCATAAAGTTCTTAACGCAGCTGGAGTTTCAACTGACGAGAAGAAAAATGAAGTAAAAGCTTTATTCTTTATAAGTCCAGAGCAGGCAGAAGAAATAGCTAAAGCTGCAGTAGAAGGTCTTACAGATAAAAAAGACAAAAAAGAGCTTCTGGCGAGATTGAACAATGCTCCTGCAATAGATATAGCTCTTTTTGGCAGAATGTTAGCTGATGATCCCACATTGAATGAAGATGCTTCCGCTCAGGTGGCTCATGCTATTTCAACGCACGCTGTGCAGACAGAATTCGACTTCTTTACCGCTACAGATGACCTTTCTCCTGAAGATTCTGCAGGAGCAGGAATGCTTGGAACAATAGAATTTAATTCTTCTACACTCTACAGATATGCCAATGTAGCGGTTCATGAGCTGAAAAAACAAATGGCTTCTCATGAAGACCCTAAAGCTCTTGCTGAAACATTAACGCTTTTTATTGAGGCATTTGTAAAATCCATGCCAACTGGCAAATCAAACACCTTTGCCAATCAGACTTTGCCTCAAGCTCTTGTGGTTACTCTTAGAGGCGACCGCCCAGTCAATCTAGTTTCCGCTTTTGAAACTCCTGTTAAGACATCTGGCGGATATCTGACAGAATCAATAAATAAATTGAAAAATGAGTTCAAAAACGAAAAGTTTGCTGATAAACCTCTTCTGACTCTGACAGTGGGAGCGGAAGGTATAGGAGAAGAACTGCCTGATTTCAACAGCTTGACAGCGAAATTTGAAGAGGCTCTCATGAATTTGTTGTCTAAATAATTTTGGTGAGATTATGAAAACAATTTTACTTAAATTTGCAGGTCCCTTGCAATCTTGGGGAACTGACTCCCGCTTTGAGACAAGATATACCGACAGATATCCGTCTAAAAGCGGAGTGATAGGGCTTATTGCGGCGGCTTTGGGTTATCGCAGAGACGAAGACGAAAAGCTCCAACAACTCTCCGCTCTTGACTTCGCAGTCAGAGTCGATAAGCTGGGAACTCTCTTGAGAGATTATCACATAGCCCGTTCATATCAGCCTGAAAAACGCTTCGGAACAAAAAAGGCAAATGAACCCGGAGCCGAGAGAAAAGTCTCAAGAACCTATGTTACAAACAGATACTATCTGCAAGATGCGGTCTTTGCTGTCGCTGTCGGCTGCGAAGACCACGCTTTTGCAGAAGAAATTGAATCAGCTCTTAAAAAACCTTATTTTCAGCTTTTTTTAGGACGCAGATCAATTCCCGTCAATGCCGATTTCTTTATAAAAACAGTCGACACAGGTGCCATTGAAGCTCTTGAGCAGTTGGACTGGCAGGTTTCCGAATCTTACCGCAAATACTACACAAGCCGCCAAAGCGAAGAGGTGCTTCTTGATATATATGCTGACAGCGATTTGGTTGATTCGAAAAACAGCATGATGACAAGGGATTTACCAGTGTCTTTCTCTGCTGCTATGAGGCGCCATGCTTTTCGCCCGGTTGCACGAACTCAGGTGAGAAAGAAGTTGCATTGTAAAAATGACGAGCATGACGAGCATGACGCATTTGCCGCAATAGGAGGTGACTGAATGTATATTTCGAGAGTGGAAATAGACACAGGAAACCGTCAGAAAATGGTCTGTCTTAAAGATTTGGGAGCTTGGCACAGCTGGGTGGAAAACCTCTTTCCGGATGAGTTCGAAAAAGGCGAACGCAGCAGAAAACTTTGGCGTATAGATGAACTTGGAGGCAAGAAGTATCTTCTTCTGGTGAGCCATGAAAAGCCAGTTATGGGAAAATTCGGTCTCTATGGTGTGGAGAAAACCGCTGAAGTAAAGCCGTATGATGCTTTTCTTGATCGTCTGAAAGAAGGAGAAAAGTTTTTCTTCAGGACTACTTTGAATCCGGTCAAGTCTATTAGCAGTGGCAAATCTTCTGGCAAAAGAGGTCGTGTCGTGGCTTGTTTGTCTGTTGCGGACAAAATGGCTTTCCTTAAAGAAAGAGCTGAGAAAAACGGCTTTGCTTTGGAAGATGAGGGCTTTTATGTAAAAGAATCTAACTTTGAATTGCTGCGAAAATCTGGCAAGCAAGAAGTGCGAATCAACAAAGTCACTTATGAAGGTTCTCTGAAAATAACTGACGTTGAGCTCTTCAAAACCATGCTTGTAACTGGGCTTGGAAAGAAAAAGGCTTACGGCTGCGGCATGATGACTGTAATTCCTATGAGACAGTAAGAGTGCCTGTAACGAGCTAATTTAAAGGGACTATGTCGCATAAAAGTATCTGTTTGTATTATTGTTCTTAATCGGTGTTTTTGTCCTTTGAGGTAAGCAACTAAAGCAAAAAGAGTTATCTTTTTGTAAAGCTGTTATTCTTGTATTTAAGGCAAAAATTGGTAGCAAATGAATTTTTTAAAGAAAATTCATTTGCGGGCAAGTCGCAGGTTAAGAGCAGGGATTTGCAAGTTCACTTGTGTGAACAGCAGTCAAAAACCAGCAGATTTTTGGATAAAAATTGAATAAAATCTTATAGAATGCAATGAAATAAGATTTTAGGAGGGGCTCAGATTAAAAGAGATATTTAGCAAAGTTATTTGAAAAATAGCTCGCTTTAATCGGAGACTAGCAAAAACGAAGTTTTCGCGTAATTTTTAGCCTTTTATCGGCCCTACATCTGCGTCCATCTGCGTAATCTGTGGATAGATCGGCTGTTATGGATGTTTTGGTAGTTTTCCGTGTATTCTGTGTGGTCAGTGGTTTCAAAAGTTTTCTTCTCATTGTGTAATCTGCGGATAATATGAAAAAACAAGCCGGAGCGAAAAAAACTAAACTGTTCGAGCTGCCCAGAGTCAAAGACAGGGCAACGTTCATTTACATAGAACATGCCAAACTTAACAGGCAAGATAGTTCAATCACCGTGACTGACATGCGCGGAACGGTGAAAATTCCCGCCGCTATGCTCAGCGTGATTATGCTTGGTCCTGGCACTGACATAAGCCACAGAGCCGTGGAGCTCATCGGAGACACTGGCACGAGCATTGTGTGGGTGGGAGAGCGGGGTGTCAGGCATTACGCTCATGGGCGTGCGCTTTCACACTCCACGAGACTTTTGAAAAAACAGGCGAAGCTGGTTTCCAATACTCGTTCAAGATTAGCTGTGGCAAGGCAAATGTATCTGATGCGTTTTGAGGGAGAAGACGTTTCAAAGCTTACTATGCAGCAGCTAAGAGGAAGAGAAGGAGCCAGAGTCAGGAGCTTTTATCGAAAAATGGCTAAACGTCATGGAGTCGAGTGGCTTGGAAGGAGCTATGATCCTGATGACTTTGAGGGCGGAACTCCGATTAATCAAGCTCTTTCGGCTGCCAATGTGGCTCTTTACGGATTGGTTTACAGTGTTATAGTAGCTCTGGGGCTTTCACCTGGTCTTGGGTTTATACATACAGGTCATGACTTGTCATTTGTTTATGATATTGCAGATTTGTACAAAACTGAGATTACGATTCCTATAGCTTTTGAAGTGGCTTCAGAAGTTTCTGGAAGCGATAACATAGGGCGTGTTGCCAGATTGCGTGTCAGAGATGCTTTCAAAGGCGGTAAAATCATCGAAAGAATGGTTAAAGACCTTCAGACTCTAATGATGGTGAAAGAAGACGAGCAAGTGACTGCTGATATTCTTTTTCTCTGGGATGAGGAAAAGGAGGAAGTTGCACATGGAACTAATTATGCAAAGGATGACGAGCCTTGCCAATGACAGTTATAACTCTAGAGAGAGTTCCGGCTTCTCTCAGAGGTGATCTCACAAAATGGATGCAGGAAATTGCGACAGGCGTTTACGTGGGCAATTTCAATTCGAGGGTGCGCGAACATTTGTGGAAGCGTGTCAAAGAAGGAGTAGGGAAGGGCGAGGCAACCCTGAGCTACAGGCATCAAAACGAGCTTGGCTATAGATTTGAAACTTGGAATACAAAGAGGCGGTCTGTTGATTTTGACGGTATAGAGTTGGTTCTTTTTCCCTCCAATAAAAAGGAATGTGATGGAGAGGGAGATATCTTGCGGAAAGGTTTCAGCAATGCGGCTAAGTTCAGGATGGCTAAAAAGTTTGCCGCAATGAAAGCAATAAAGGAAAAAGAAAAATCTGCTTCCAAGGAGTATGCTGTTTTGGTTTTAAAAACTGATACTTTAAACAGACTTTCAGAGTTAGCTGTTACGAAATTTGACGGAAAGAATAAAGAATATCTTTGGTTCTTGATTGGTGAAGAAACTGCCTCTTCTGAAAGCGAATCTTTTGCTGTGGATAATGGTGATATTGTTGTTCCTGTTAGGGCGGAAATTGCTGAAGTTATGACAAAATTTGCCGCCTTTGTAGGCGATTTGCTCTTGATTTGTTATGAATCTGCAGAAAAACTTGCAATTTTAGATGCAGAACTGAATATTTTAGGAAAGCCTCAGCTAGCGAACAAAAAAATTGACTTGTTAAGATTTGTAAAAAAAGATAATATGTTTTTGTCGGATTACCGCCTTGCTACTGTTATCGAAGATTATTTTCCTGAAGCTGAGATTTTTAAAAACGCTTTGGAAGAATCAAATATTCTTTGTGACTTGGCGATGAAACTAAATGGATTTTTGGCTTTTCTTGCTAAAGGGTCTTAACTGTAAAGGATCTTTAAGAATG
>JGI24503J29689_10008904_pt1 | contig 10876 bp, 10 predicted proteins | sample BioPla3RNA2_FD_29689 | JGI IMG/M metagenome (IMG submission 29689)
TGGGGGAGAGCCCTTGATGAACTGGGACGTTGTTCGCCAGACTGTGGAATATGCGAAGGCGGAAGCAGCCAAACTTAGCAAGAGCTTTCGCTTTACCATTACAACCAATGGGCTTGGCTTAACGCCTGAGATCGAAGCGTTCATGAACGAACATATGTATAATGTGGTCTTAAGCATTGACGGACGCCCGGAAGTGAATGATCGGGTGAGACGGACTGTTTCTGGTAATGGCTCCGTCTATCAGTTGATCATACCTAAGTTCCAGAGACTTGTGGAAAACAGAGGCGACAAAAGCTATTATGTCCGTGGGACCTTTACCTCCCACAATCTAGACTTTTCCCAGGATGTGGCACATCTCCATGATCTTGGTTTTGAGCAGATTTCCATGGAACCGGTTGTGGCCGATGCCAAGGAAGCGTATGCCCTGCGTCCAGAGGATCTACCTAGGGTCTTAGAGGAATATGAACGCCTCGCCGAACTTTACTTAGAGCGGCAGAGCGAGGGAGACGCATTTAATTTCTTTCACTTTAATGTGGATTTACAAAATGGCCCTTGTCTTTATAAGCGCATTAGCGGCTGTGGCGCGGGCTATGAGTATCTAGCCGTTGCTCCCTCGGGAGAAATCTTCCCCTGTCACCAGTTCGTTGGTGAGTCGGATTATGTCTTAGGTACTGTGTGGACAGGCCTGCAAAAGACAGAACTATCCGATGCCTTTAAGGATTCTCATGTGCTCAATAAACCGATTTGCCGGTCTTGCTGGGCGAAGTATTTTTGTAGCGGTGGCTGCGAGAAGCATAACATGCAGCAATCTGGTAGTGGAGAAGTACCCGACGAAATGGCTTGCGAGATGCAAAAGAAGCGCTTAGAGTGTTCCTTTTATATTCAAGCTGTTCTTTCTGATAGTCAACCATAAAGATATGATACAGATGCGATGAGGGATAAGCCGTATATGGGCACTTGGCTTGTTCGGAGAGAGTAGTGCAACCGGCTGAACTTTGTTTTAGCCGGTTTTTTGCTAGGAAGGTGGAGTTTAGGTGCGCAAACGTCTCGGCGATATTCTACAGGATCAGGGATTGCTATCCGATGAGCAATTGGCGGTAGCCCTGGAGGAGCAAAGAAAGACCGGCCACCGCTTGGGAGATGCCTTGGTTACCTTAGGTTTTGTTACGTCCAGTCAAGTGGCGGACGCTTTAAGTGAGCACTTGAAGATCGAAAGGGTCAATTTAGATCGGCGTTATTTGGAACCAGAGATCGTGGACTTAATTCCCGCATCGGTTGTGATCTCCAAGCATGTCTTGCCCATTGAGATGCAAGACGGAGTGTTGATTATGGCCATGGCGGATCCTTTGGATATTAATATTATGGACGATCTGCAAAGGCTCACAGGGAAGATTATCAGTCCTGTTGTGGCCACCGAAGAGGAGATCGAAGACGCGTTCCAAAGGACTCGCAATATTGCCCAAAGCGCCAAAGAATTGATCTCCCGTTACGAGGACGATGAAGAAACGAAAGAACCAGAGCAAGTGGAGTACCTCGGGGACGCTCCTGGGGTACGGCTGACCAATCTCATTTTAGAACAGGCCATTACCCAAAAGGCAAGCGATATCCACCTAGAACCCCACGAAAATGGTATGCGGGTGCGTTATCGGATTGACGGGCTTTTAAAGGACATAATGGATATTCCCCGCCATCTGCGGGGTGATGTGAGTTCCCGAATTAAGATCATGGGTGGCCTGGATATTACCGAACGCCGCAAGCCCCAAGACGGCAGAATTCAAATTACATTAGCCAGTCAAGAAGTGGATATGCGAATTTCTTCTCTACCGACAGTCTATGGGGAGAAGATTGTCGCCAGGCTCTTACATAAATCCAGTAGCCTCTTGGATCTAGAGGACTTTGGGTTTTCCCTGGATAACCTTTGGAAAATTGAACGGATGCTGCAGCTGAACCAGGGTCTACTCTTGGTCACAGGACCAACGGGAAGTGGTAAGTCGACGTCCCTTTACGCCTTCTTGCACAAGCTAAATTCACCGGAGAAGAATATTGTCACAGTAGAAGACCCGGTGGAATATCGCTTGAATGGGATCAATCAAGTGCAAGTGAACCCCAAAGTTGGTTTGACCTTTGCCACAGGTCTCCGTACAGTATTGCGCCAAGATCCTGATGTAATCATGGTGGGAGAGATTCGAGATGAAGAAACAGGTGACATCGCGGTTCGTTCAGCTCTCACCGGCCACTTAGTCCTTTCCACTTTGCATACCAATAACGCGGTGGCCACCATTTCACGTCTGGTAAACATGGGCCTGGAGTCTTATATCTTAAGCTCCACCATTATCGGGATCGTAGCCCAACGTCTCGTTAGGACCATCTGCACCGATTGCAAAGTCGAAGAAGCGTTTACGGATCGTCTCTTAACCCGATATATTGAGTCTTTAGGTCTGACCCCGCCTAGCACGGCTTTTCATGGGAAGGGTTGTCCACTCTGTAATTATACCGGCTACCGGGGACGGACCGCGATTGCGGAAGTCTTGGTATTTAATAAGGAAATGCGCCAGGCGGTGGAAGCGGAGGTTAGTGAATCAGAACTTCTAGAGATCGCTTTACGCTCTGGTATGACGACTTTACAGCATGATGCTGTGAATAAACTCATCGGGGGAATCACAACCGCCGAAGAGATTATCCGGACAGTCTATAGTGTGGATATGGAGGGGGATGTATGAGCGTAGCTGGGGGAATTACTGAACTAGTGCGCCGAGCGATTGAAGAGAAGGCATCGGATTTGCACCTATCGGCTGGTGTTCCACCAGTAATCCGGGTTTTCGGGACCATCAGGCCTCTCGCGGGTTATGAGCGGTTGATGCCGACCCAAATTGAGAAGCTTGTGTATCCTATTGTAACCGAGAACCAGCTCGAGGTACTCGAGGCTGAGGGAGAAATTGATTTTTCCTATGGGTTAAAAGGTATTGGCCGTTTCCGCTGTAACCTCTCCCGGCAGCGGGGTTCCTTAACCCTGGCCATGCGGGTGATTAGTCCAGAGATTAAGCCTTTGGAAGAACTTGGCTTACCCGAGATTCTCCACGATTTGGCCCATCTCAAGGATGGTTTGGTCTTGGTCACTGGTCCAACGGGGAGTGGGAAATCAACCACCCTGGCCTCCATGATCGATATTATTAACCGAGAGCGCAAGGGTGTGATCATTACCCTAGAAGATCCTATTGAGTTTCTTCATCAGCATAAGGGCTGTGTGGTGAACCAGAGGGAAGTGGGAATTGATACAAAATCCTTTGCCAATGGACTTCGCTCTGCCCTGCGTTCCGATCCAGACGTGATCTTAGTGGGTGAAATGCGGGATCTAGAGACCATATCGATTGCACTGACCGCGGCGGAGACGGGACACTTAGTTCTTTCGACTTTGCACACCAAGGGTGCGGCGAAGACGATTGATCGAATCATTGACGTCTTTCCCCCAGAGAGCCAACAGCAGATTAGGGTGCAGCTCAGCACCGTTTTGGAGGCCGTAGTCTCGCAACAGCTCTTCCCGGCCAAAGATGGTCGTGGTATGGTGCCCGCGGTTGAAGTGATGCTGGGGACCGCGGCGATTCGCAATATGATTCGGGAAGAGAAAACGCATCAAATTCCGTCTATGATAGAAACCGGAACCCGTTTTGGCATGCGATCGATGCAGGCATCTATGGAAGAGTTGATTCGAAATGATCTGATCGATGCTACCGTGACCTTAGATAGCAATAGTTATCTCTAGTGGAGGTGGAGCTATGATCCGTTTTGCTTATACAGGGCGGAGCCAGACGGGACAAGCTGTGAAAGGCTTTGTTGAGGCGGAAAATGAAGTTGAAGCCCGCAAGCAACTTCGAGAAAGTGGCCATTACATCACGTCCTTAAAGGTTGCAACAACATCGAAGCCACTATTTCAAAAGACGCCCCGCGTCAAAGCAAAGGACCTGGCCATCTTCTGTCGGCAATTCGCAATTATGCTCGGGACCGGTCTTACCCTTGTGAATTCTTTGGAGTTATTAGAGGCGCAGGCCACGGACAAAGCTTTTGCACACGTTCTCAGGGAAATCAGGCTCGATGTATCAAGCGGTGTTGGCTTTACTAGAGCCATAGAAAAGCATGCGAAAATGTTCCCCACTGTCTTTGTAAGTCTCGTAGAAGCAGGAGAGATCACTGGTGCTCTCCCAGAGGTATTAGATCGCCTTGCCATCTACTACGAACGAGAAGACGAGTTGGCTAAGAAAATCGCCGAAGCGTTGATGTACCCAGGAATTATTACTGCTGTCTCATTTCTGATGGTCTTGCTTTTGCTCTTCGTCGTCTTGCCAAGCCTGGTCAGCACTTTTGCGGGCTTTGGGGTGGAAACGCCAGCTATTACCCAGAACGTCCTTGATGCACGGGATTGGATCCTAGCTAACTGGTACATTATCGCTGGTGTTATTCTCATAGTGGTTCTGGGTTACCGGTACTTTGTCAGTACCACGGGTGGTAGGATGATCAGGGACAGGATCAAGCTGAAGTTTCCCATTCTCGGCGGCATTCAACAAATGGTTGTCTTCTCGCGTTTTTGCCGTACGTTGAGCCTCTTGTTAAGAAGTGGAATTGCCATGATCCAGTCTTTGCAGATCTTAGAGCGGCTTATGGATAATGTCGTAGTCCAAAGGGCATTAGCCGGAGCTAGATTAGGTGTGGAGCGGGGACAAGGTCTCAGTGAACCCCTGGGCGAATATAAAGTGTTTCCCATCATGCTGGTTCAGATGGTGGCAGTAGGAGAGGAAACGGGTAGTTTGGAGACTGTCTTAATCCAATTAGCCGATTATTATGATCGGGAAGTGAATTTCTTGGTAGCGAGCTTTACCAAACTTATAGAACCCGTAGTGATGATTATTTTAGCTGTCGTTGTGTTGTTCATTCTCATCTCAGTTTATCTACCCATGATGCAGATGGTTACATCAATAAGTTAGGGACGTGGTTAAGATGCCGCGCAGTCATTTGGGACTGGATATCGACTTCTCAGGACTTAAGGTAGCAGAGACCGTTTACAGGGGACGCCAGAAGATTGTAACGAAAGTGGCCGAGCAGGCTCTTCCCGCCGGCGTGGTAGTAGACGGTAGGATTATGCAGAGTCAATTGCTTGCTCAGGAGCTCAAGAGCTTCTTGTCGAAGCAAGATTTCCAGGCGGACTCTGCTACCTTGGGTCTACGCAGTGCTTGGATAACGGTGAAGACGCATCGTTTTCCCATAATGCGCCCCCGTGAACTGGATAAAGCCTTAGAGTTTGAAATCCCGGAGTTAGTAACATTTCCGATTCTTTCATTGAAAGATGTTGCCTACGACTACTTTGTAAATAACCGTACGGACCATGAAATCGAAGTGGTGGTTGTTGCTTGTCCTCGCCAACATCTTCAGCCGTATATTGAGCTTATGCATGAGGTTGGTTTGACACTAGAGGGAATTGATGTTCCTGCTTTTGGCTGGCAAGAACTCCTGCCTGATGGCAACAACCGCTGTTTCATCGAAGTAAGCCAAGAACAAACAACGATTCAGATCAACTTAAACGGTTTTTTTAAGGTGTTGAGGGTGGTTCCCGTTGGTGCTTTGCATTTTCGCAAATCAATAGGTGATGCGTTTAGTGTCTCAGCCGAGGAAGCACAGCAGTTGATGCACAGTAAGGATCTTGATTACCTTCTGATGAAAGGCGAGGGTTCAGAACGGGCTCTGCGAGCCACCACTCAGCAGTTTTTAGGTTCTATCCTGCAAACTCTAGACTTCGTTCGAGCCGAACTACGGGCGTCGAGTTTCCGCTCTATGCTTGAGGAGATTGTGTTTCTCGGTGATCTAGCGGACGTGGCAGGGGTTGCCATGATGCTCCAGGAGGAGATCGATCTTACGGTGCGCACCTTGGCGGATGTGAGCGATCTGCAGATAGGATTTAGCTTTGATCGGCCAGGGCGTCTCAACTCCTATGGATCGGCAATTACCCTAGGTCTGAGGGGGTTAGATTCATGAAGATAAATTTGTTGCCCAAGGATGAACGTCCTTTGCGACAATCCCAAGTGCGTTGGGAGTTTGTCATCGGCTTAGTTGGAGTTTTACTCCTGGGAGTGGTGAGCATGCTCTCGGTAGCAGCAAAGCTGGAGGTCGCGAGTCTAATTCAGCAAGAAGAGGCGGCTTTGGCTCGAGAGGCAAGGCTCTTAGCAGAGGTCCGGGTGGTTAATGAGATTCGCAAAGAGCTCCAGGATGTAGGGGCACAAGAAGAATTGATCCAGAGTTTGTTTGTTTCGAATGCGACATTTGCCACTGCAATACCTACGTTAAGTAATCATGGCTTTCCGGGCTTATGGATCGAAACTCTCCAAGGGACCGAATCAGGGCTAGAAGTGCACGGTTACACCGAAGATATGACCAGCTTATCACGGTATCTGTATTTCTTAGGCGAACGTAGCGAAGAGGTCCAGATAGGGTCGATTACTACGGCGGGAAATACAGGGTTTCGCATGTTTAGACTGGTGATAAGGGGAGGACAGGCTCATGGATCGCTTGCGTCTGATTAAAGAAAAACTTACATGGTCCGTTGTGGTCGCTGCACTCTTTTACTTAGGGGCTGCGGTGATCCTTATGGCTGTGCTCGTACCCAGTCGTAATCAAGTCGCGGAACTAGGTAATCGTATCGAGCAGCTTGCCCGGCAGGAGGAGGAGCTGAACGCGATCGTGGCTCAGAAGGCAAACCTTGAGGCAGAGGTTGTAGAAGCCAGAATGCGTTTGACCGCTCTAGGCGAGGATATCCCTTCCCAATACGATTTCCCCAGGGTGCAGGATGTCTTGGCTAGCCTCAGTGAGTATTACGGCTTGACGATGAATTCTTCCGATCATGTACCAATGCAGGCCAAACCAGGCGATGTCGAGGGTGTGATCCCTCTCACACTGACACTCCAAGGTGATGGCATGCTCCTCTCCTATGTGAAGCACATGCAAGAGAGTTTACCCACCTTGCGCTTAAAAGAAGTGATTGTGACCTATATTGGCGAGGGCCAGTTTGAACTTCGTTTGGCAGCAGATTTACACGTTTTGATCCTAGAACACGCCGCCTTATCGCACTGGATCGTTCCCTTGCTAGATTCGACACATGAAGTATACCTGTCTGCTCGTTCCTTTGGACTTTCCTTTAACACCGTTGCCAAATTTCTTGACGAGAGAGTCCAAGTATTGGGTGTAGTAGTGACCGAAGAAGAAGGAAGGGTGCTTCTTTCGAAAGATGGTACCCGGAGCTGGTACAGAGCTGGAGATAGACTGGATGAGGCCGTTGTGAGCAGTGTCGTTTCGAATGGGGTCTGGCTCAATGTCGATGGTGTGCAGTTAAAATTAGAGGTGGGGAGTTGATTGAATGAAGTTTGAGTGGACGTTGGCTTTTACCCTGTGTTTGCTTTTGGTGATGGCGAGTATCCCAGCACCGGCTTTAGCCAATCAGGTTGTAAACATGGAATTTCAACAGGCTCCGCTGGTGGACGTCTTTCAGATTCTTGGTCAACTAGGTGGTTACAATGTCCTAGTGGATCCATCTGTTTCGGGGCAAGTGAGCTTTAGTCTCAAGGATCTTAGTGTAGAAGAGGCTTTGGACTTGGTGACCCGAACTACTGGATATCGCTACCAGATTATTGGAAATACGATGGTGGTAGCAAGTCAACAGCGACTAAAAAGTGAGTTTGGCACCGAGAGGTTTGCCTTTGTCGTTGTGGAACATGTACCGGTGGAATCGGCCCAGCGGCTGGTCACTCTTCTGGTTCCTGGCTTAAAGAGCTACATAGATGCAAACTTGGATCTGCTAGTGATTTCCGGTTTTGATTCTGATGTAGACCAGGCTCTGCAGGTGATTCAACAATATGACAGGAAAGTGTTTGCTCCGGTAACGCCCGCAACGGCTGTGCCCAGCACACCCGATGTGCCTGTAACGCAGCAGAGTGCTCCCGTTTATTATGGTGATGGAGTGCATATCACTGGATTGTTACTGCAGTCTTTCCCAGAACTTGAGTTCAAATGGGAAGAACGGACCCACACAATCCAAGCCGAGGCTTTGGACGAAGAGTGGCAGCAGGTGAAGGCTTTTATTAGACAGTATGACATTCCTGTGTTCTCTGTTAAGGGCATCTTAGGCAGCGGTGATGAGACCTTTGTCTTGATTGAGCATCAAGGAACAACCACATTACTAAAACCAGGTGATGTTTTAAACGATTGGACAATGACTTCAGTTGAGAATGGTGTTGTGGAATTTGCTTTGGCGGATCGAACCTTCACCATCAAAATGGGGAGGTAGCTCATGGCTATCTACAAGAAATCATGTCTTTTACTTAGCTTGATGCTTGTTGCCTTGCTGGTTAGCTCGGTCAGTTTGGCCAGCGAGTTGGATTTGCAGTTTGACGATGTTCCTTTTGCCCAGATTTATCGAATGATCGGTGAAAGCCAGGGTTTGAATGTGCTCGTGGATCCTTCAGTGCAGGGACGGGGAACCTTTGGCCTGCAAGGGGTAACTTTTGAAGAGGCCTTGGATTTAATCTCCCGGTATAGTGGTTATAGCTACCATTTGGAGGGTCATACTCTGCTGGTAGGAGGCAGAGAGCCCCTCGAGGAGGCGGAGGCCAGAGAGATCAGGTATGTAAATACGACGGCTCTGACGGCCCAAGAGGTGCTGGACAGTCTAGCTTTGGTTATGCCTCGCTCCGATGTTTATGTACAACCAGAGGGAGGGCTGGTGGTTCTCCAAGGTTCTGCTGAAGTGCTCAATCGGGCGGAAACGTTAATTGCTAAACTCGATGCAGCCAAGCCGGTGAAGACGGTTCAGACCACAGACACTTCTGTCTTGCAGATCTTTAAGGACCTCAGCGCCCAGATGGGGCTAAACTTAGTAGCAGATCCATCCCTTGATCAAAAACGGGTTTTCCTGAATGTTGTGAATCAGACGCCCGATGAACTGATTGCTCAGATTCAGAAGCTGATGCCTCTTAAAGTAGAGCGCACGGAGTCGACCTTGTTGGTAGCAAGCCTTGCTGATCTGAGTGCGGAGAGAATTAAAGTGTATCGTCTAAATTATGCCAATCCAGAGGCAACCCAAAGTGCGTTGACTACGCTTGTACCTGAAGGGAACGTGCGTATCGATGAGGATCGCAAGAGCGTAATTGTGCGGGGAACAGAGATGCAGCTGGCTGAAGTAGATCTCTTTCTGATCGACTTTGATACCCCCCTGCCACAAGTTGTCTTAGAAGTATGGGTCCAGGAGATCTCTACCGAGGCGCTAAGGGATTTAGGCGTGGAGTGGAGGGGTGTGCCGTCCTTTTCAGGTGGTGATGCTCCAATTTTCTTAGAACTTCAGTGGGAACCTTGGGAGTTGATCTTGGCCCTTAAAGCGCTGGAGGATTCAGGCGATGCGAAGCTCCTTGCTAGTCCTCAGATTGCCACGATCAGTGGTCAAGAGGCCCGGATTTTTGTTGGAGACCGGGTACCGATTGTCCTTGATGATACGGAAGGGGAACGCTCGATTCATTTCCTGGAGTCTGGGATTAATCTACGGGTGACACCGAGAATTTCCGATGATGGGTATGTGACCATTCATGTGCGGCCTGAAGTCAGTACCTTTGTCTGGAGAAGCGATACAGACTTCCCCCAGATTCGAACCAGGGAAGCAGAGACAACTGTGCGGGTGAAAGATGGACAACCTATTGTTTTAGGCGGCCTGCTCCAAGAACAAGAGTCGGAGAACATCTCGAGGATTCCGTTCTTGTCACAGCTTCCGCTCTTGGGTAGTCTTTTCCAATGGAAGGAAACGAAGAACTTCAGGACTGAAACGACTATCTTCCTCATTCCACGCATCGTTGATGGAGATCATGGTGTGGTGGATCAGAGTTTTTTTATCGAAGCCCAGTAGCTGAAAACGCAAAAGAGCCTGAAGAGCTGTATACGCAAGGTTACTGGGTTGAGCTGGCAAGAAAGAGACTTGCAGGGGGGGTGAGTGCAGAACTACGCAACTGGGAAGGTGGTTTGGGAGCCGTTTACCATGGTCAGCTCTTTGGTGTAACAGGTTATGTGCAATACTCGATACCATATTTGATGGGACGATTTCAAGTGGACCTGTTATCCAATCAAGAGTGGGTACCGCAGTTAGCGGTAGGGGTTCCCATAGGCCTTAAGGATTTCAAGATTGAACCCCATTTGCTGTGGACATTGCAGAAAGATTATCCGCAGAATCCAAGGTTTGGTTTACGTGTACAGTACAAGTTTTAGGAATTTCCTGCCATAGGCAGAGAGTTCATAGATGCAATCAAGAGGAGGAAAGAAAATGATTAACAAGATTGTTAGAATCCTGAAGCAAGAACAAGGTTTCACCCTTATGGAACTGATGATCGTTGTCGTAATCCTGGGCATCTTGGCTGGTGTGGCTGTGCCTGTTTATAATGGGGTCCAAAAGACTGCTCGCCAAAAAGTTGGTGAGGCGAATGCGGAAATGTTGAACAGAAGTGTTAGGACATGGGTGGCACTCGGAACCCCGGATAAAGATGGCGACCCAAAGAACACGATTACGTCGGTCACGGCGTATAGGCACAATGTCCATGCGCCAGATTTTTGGGAATGGATGGATTTAGAGAAGGTAGAGTATGTGACGTTTGCTGATAATGATAATAATTACGAATATACAGCTGACCCCGATGCAAATGCCCCTATGACAAGTGCTCCCGTTACTAAACCACAATAAGCGCTCTGAAGTGATGAAACTACAAATAGTCACGCCGAAGATGACTTCGGCGTGACTATTCCCAGCGTTGATGAGAGTTCAATGTATAGCGAAGGGAGTGAAAGTGGTGGTTAAGGAAGAAGG
>JGI24503J29689_10024967_pt1 | contig 10872 bp, 10 predicted proteins | sample BioPla3RNA2_FD_29689 | JGI IMG/M metagenome (IMG submission 29689)
TGAGAAGAAAACATTTAATAAAATTATTATAATTATAAAAAATATTGTTGAGGATATAAAAAATAATAAAGATGATAAGCACACAATATATTATTATGAGAGAAAAAATAATTGGGATGAACAAAATTTAAAATTAGAAATCAATATTGAAAATGAAAATAAATATTATATTTGGAGATATTTAACCCTTGTATTATTGGAAATAAAATATAAAAATTACAGTTATTTAGGGAGACAAGCACATAAATTATTAGAACATGATGCTAAAATCAATGATAATATTGAATTTATAAGAGACTTTTTTAAGGAAAAAAGTATAAATGATGTAAATAATATAGATTATGCATCTATTTGGGTTTATTATAAAAATATTATTCATTTATTCTCTATAACAACAGATTTAAATGTAACATTAGATGAAATATCAGATCATAAAAAAGAGGAATATGAAGATTTTTTTAAAATATAGAGAAAACACTCCAATTTGAATTACAACAAATACATGATTTTTATACAGATATATTCAATTTTAAGGAAAATATTGGGAAAAAAATTATTGTACAAAACGAAAAAATATATATTGATAAATTAAATGTAGATATAAATATTAATTTAATTACAGCTAAGAAAAATAGTGAGCAAATAAAGTATATTATTGATTCTATAATGAGAGAGGATTTTTTTAATTATGTAAGTAAAAATTCAATAAAAGAGGAGATTCGAGCCCAAAAAATAAAAGAACTCGATGATGAAAATGATGAGATCAGAGAAGCTACTATAAGAAAAGCAATATCTAGATTATGGAAAGAATATAAATATTTTAATGAAAAGGTAGAAGAGATATATAAAATAAAAGATTTCTTTATAATAACAGATGATGAGAAAATAAAAATTAATGATTCGCTATTATAAATATAATAAAAATATAGATAAAAATATAGAAAAAAGTTGTTACAAAAACAAAATTTTGGTCACATTTAAGGTGATAAAATAAAAATATAGGTAAAATTATAGAAAAAACTTGTCACAAAAATAATTTTTTGGTCACATTTAAGTTGATATAATAAAAATATAGATAAAATCGTAGAAAAAACTTGTCACAAAAATAAGATTTTGGTCACATTTAAGATGATATAATAAAAATATAGGTAAAATTATAGAAAAAACTTGTCACAAAAATAAAATTTTGGTCACATTGAAGTTGATATAATAAAAATATAGGTAAAATCATAGAAAAAACTTGTCACAAAAATAAAATTTTGGTCACATTTAAGTTGATATAATAAAAATATAAAGCTTGTAATTAAATTTTATATAAAAAATACTTAAAAAAAGTATTATAAATAAAAAAGGTGGTGAAATAATGGAATTAAAAAATTTAGAAGAGGTTGTTGCATTAGCAGGACTATTACATGATATTGGAAAATTATATAATAGAACCAAAAAAGATTCATCTGGAACTCATCCTATGGCATCAAAAGATTTTGTTGCTGCACTAGAGGAATATGAAATTATAAAAAAAAATAAGCTTTCCAATGTATTAAAGGATCTTGTACAAAGACATCATGAATATTCAAAAATGCCAGAAGAATTACAGGTAAAGGGATTAAAAGATGAGTTATTAAGTTTAGGATACATAGTAAGTAGATCTGATACCTATTCTTCATATGAAAGAGATGATGAGAAAGATAATAATAATTACTTTAAAACAAGAAGATTAGATAGTATTTTTCATGAAATATCTATGAAGTCAAGCAAAAAATCAGATGAAAAAGAGTATATATACAGATTAAATCCGTTTCATCCTCGAGAGATATTTCCTGTAGAATATGATGTTAGAAAGAGGAATAAGGCTGAAGAGGTAGATAATCATGTGGAAAAATTAGGTTGTGAACTTCAAAAATTAAAAAGTGAAAATTTTAATGAATTTTTCACAAAATTGTACTATTTATTAGAGAAATATCTATGGTGTATCCCCTCAGATACTACTACTAAAATTTCAGATATATCTCTATTTGATCATCTTAAATCTACATCAGCATTAGCTTTAGCAAGCTATAAATACCACGTAGAAAAAAATTCTATTGATGAAAAATCAGTAAAATCTACTAAAGTTGATAAAATAAAAAAATTTCTATTAATAAGTGGTGATATTTCAGGGATTCAAAACTATATCTACGGTATTGATACAACTGATAAAATTTCCAAAAGGCTACGATCACGATCGTTTTTTATAAGCATATTATCTGATATAGTGGTACATAAATATTTAAACAAAATCGGATTAACTATAGCTAATAACGTAATTTCAGCTGGAGGAAAATTTTATATAATAGCTGATAACACAGAAAAAACACGTAAAATAGTAGAAGAGGTAAGATTAGAGATTGAAGATTGGTTATATACTGAATTCCATGGAGAGATCTATCTAAATACTGCAAATATTGAGATGAGTGGAGAAAACTTTAGGGAATTTGCAAATTATTATGATAAAATTAACGACAAAATAAATGAGAACAAAAATAAAAAATATGAACTTCATTTAAAAGGGAAAAATGTAATTAGTGAAAATTATGATGGTGGGATATTATGTAAAGTATGTGGAAAATTTTGGTCAAAAGATTTGGAAGAACATGTGTGTATTAAATGTAAAAATGATGAAAAAATAGGAACATGGCTACCAACAACGGAATACCTTGCATTTTATAGAGAAAATCAACTTGAAAAAGATAAAAAAATATCTAATAAAAGGGTAATCTCATTTTTTAAAAAAGATAAAACTTATGTTGTTTTTTATAAGAATAAAAATGAATTATTCTCTGAAAATATAAATCCATATTTAGTTTTAAATCTTAAAGAGAGTGAACTTTTAGAAAATTATGCATCAGGTTTCAAATATTATGCTGGGTATATCCCAACAATAAAAACAAAAGAGGAATATGATAGATTAACTATAGCAACTGAAATAGATGAAGAGTTTAGAGAAAATATACCAAAAACATTTGAACAAATTTCAATTGAAAGTGAAGGTGTAAAAAATCTTGCTGTATTAAAAGCAGATGTTGATAATTTAAGTGCAATATTTAGTATTGGTTTAGATAAGAAAAGTATAGATAATCCTGATGATAATAAAAACAATCTAAGTATTTCACGAATAGCAACATTAAGCAGAATGTTAGATGCGTTTTTCTCAGGATGGATCCCGTTAGAATTTAAAAATAGTAAAATTCCAGAAGAAAAAAATGGAAAAATAGTAGAAAAACCAGATATGACAAATAACTATATTATTTATTCTGGTGGAGATGACCTTATGATATTGGGACCATGGGATAAAATTATTGAAACTTCTAAATATATTTACGATAAATTTAAGGAATTTACTTGTAATAACGATGAGATAACATTATCGGCGGGAGTTGCTATTATAAAACCAAGTGAACCAGTAAGTAATGCAGCTAGAAAAGCTAATAGATTAGAGGAGATGGCGAAAAATAACAGTAAAGATTCACTTGCGGTATTTAATCATCCAATGAAATGGGATAAATACGATGAGATGTCAGATAATCTAAAACTACTTAATAGAGATATGGAATCTAGAAACGGACAAGATGATGCACTGTTTTCACAAAGTTTCATATACAGACTACTTAATTATACTAATATGGCAATTGATTATGCAAACGACAATAGACAAGTAGAAAAACTGATGTATTATTCAAAATACAGATATGATGTAACACGGAATATATTACCTAAATTGAAAAAAATAGTAAAAAAAGAAGATTTTGATTTTAGTAATATGAGTTTTGAAGATATAATGGATGAATTATCTATGGGAGAATTTCATGAAATATTTAGTTATGGAAACCCAGAAACAGGGGATCCTTTAATAGATTCCTTTAAAATTTCACTTAATATTGCAGTAAGAAAAAATAGAAAATAATAGGGAGGTAAAAATATGAGTGATGTAATTAGTAAAATAAAAAGCTATACTAATGACGATAATATCTTAAATGAAAAAATAATAAGAGATTATGCTCAAACGATAGCAGAGAATATAAAAAAAGGTGGTAAAGTCCAAACTACAAAAACACAAATAAGAAAATTTTATAATGAGGTAAAAGCTCTGGAAAATAGACTTAACTGGACAAATGAGGATACTGAATTACAAAAAGAGTATGAAAAACTATTTCCTTTAATAATGATGTTAGATTCTAAAGTTGCATATTCAAAACAAAGAGGGTTAGTATCGGATATATTTGTAGAATTTATGAAAAAAAATATTGAGTTATTAAGTGAAAAAAAAGATGTAGAATCATTTGAACATTTTCTACTTTTTTTTGAAGCTGTAGTTGGTTATTATGGAGATTAGAAGAATAAGATAAAAAGGGGGTAAAATTAATGAAATTAGATAAAATAATAGAGATAACAGGGGAAATAGAGGCATTAACTGGATTGAGAATAGGTGGTTCAAGTAATATTATTGAGATTGGAGGAAATGATAATCCAATAATAAGAAATCCTCAAAATAATGAACCGTATATACCTGGTAGTAGTTTAAAAGGTAAAATGAGAAGTTTATTGGAGTGGAATAAAGGTAAAGTATCAGGAGATGGAAAAGTTCATAGTTGTATAGAGGTAGATTGCCCAATATGTAAAATATTTGGTAGAGGTGCAGAAGATGCGAAACGTGCTAGTTCGGGGCCTACAAGAATAACTGTGCGTGATGCTTATTTAGTTGAAGAATCAAGAAAAAGATTACAAAGAATGAAAGGAATACAAGGTACAGATACAGAGATGAAATATGAAAATAGTATAAATAGACTAGATTCAAGTGCGACTCCTAGAAATGTAGAGAGAGTACCTGCAGGAACAAAATTTGAATTTAATATAACATGTAAAATATTTTCTGATGATAATGAAGATGAAATTATAAAGGATATATATTCTGGTATGAAATTAATATCATTAGATGGTGTAGGTGGAGGAATATCAAGAGGTAATGGGCAAATAAAATTTAATAATCTTAAAATTAATGGAATAGATATTGGAGAAGATGAGATAAAATTATACTAAATTGGAAAGAGGTGAAAAATTTTGGATTACAACATATATGAATTAATAATAAAGCCAAAAAGCTCTTTTATAACTAATTTAGAATCAGATATTATATGGGGACATATTATGTGGATGATGAAATATATAGAAGGGGAACCAAAATTTAAAGAGATTTTAGATGAATTTAATAATGGAAACCCACCATTTATAGTATCAAACGGATTTTATACAGGTTATTTACCTTTTTATAATAATAGCACATTAAATAGAGAAGATACAGATAAATTAAGTGAATATATAGAAGGTAAATCTAAATTAAATACAATAACTGCATTAAAAGAGATGAAAAAAGTAAAAGAGGTAAGTATAGATATATTTTCTCAATTAAGAGAAGGTAAAAAAAGTAGAGATATTATAGAGGAATGTTTCAAAGGGGAACGTTGTCCGAAATGTTTTGATAAACAAAGTAAATTATTATGTGAACATGGAAAAAAATGTAAAGTTTTTAACAATAATAAATTTGAAGATTATAGCTCAATATGTAAATACAACGATAAAAAAGTGATAAATATTATAGAAACGAAAAATAGTATTAATAGAATTACAGATACAACAATTGATCTGGATAATGAAAAAGGGTTATTTACACAAACGGAAAAATACTATTCAGATGATAAAACAATATCTATATATTTTAAAGTAAGAGAAGATTATAATATTGATGATTTAAAAAAATATTTTGATTTTATCTCAAAATCTGGATTTGGTAAAAGAAAAAGTTCTGGTAAAGGTGCTTTTAATATAATATCATTTGAGAAAAATAGTGATATATTTAAAAAGTTAGATAATTCTAACGGATATATGGTTCTTTCTAATTATATCCCAAAAGAAGATGACTATGAAAATGTCGTAATATCAAATATTATGACAAAACGTGGTAAATTGGGAGGAGAATACAGTTTTTCGGGTAAACCTTTTAAAAAACCAATTGTTATGTATCAACCGGGAAGTGTATTTAAATTAGAAAATAATGTAAAAAACTATGATTATTATGGTAAAATGCAAGATAATATCCATTTTAATAGTAAAATCGTACAGTACGGATATGCATTTAGTGTAGGGGTGATAGTAGATGAATAATAATTTAATTGATTCATATGACGTTACCATAGAGCCAATATCACCAATTCACATTGGAACCGGTAATGATATTCCACCTTATGAATATGTAATAAAAGAGGATACACTGTATAGAATAAATTTCCTAGAGATTTTTGATAATCTAGATGAAAAAAGTAGAATGATTTTATCGGAAAAATTTGGTGATTTAAATAGAACAGGTGAATGGTTAAATAAATATTATAAACCAGAATGGGGATATATATATAAATCTGAAGTGTCTAGTGATTTTTCTGATTTACATAATAGAAATATAAGTGGGAATGTAAATTCAAATGAAAAAAATCAACTACTTGTGAAAGAATGTATAAAAAATTATGATAAACCATATCTACCTGGTACAAGTATAAAAGGTGCGTTAAGAACAGCATACATTATGTTAGATGAAAATATTAGGTATGATTTAGAAAGAGACAAAACAAAAAAAACATATCCAATAAGACTTACAATGGATAAAGAATTTAAGCCACATATAAAAAATGAGAAAACAAGACTAAAAATATTTACTGAACAGATAACAAATAAAATATTATCTTATAATGGAGATGCGAAGGAAGATCCGTTTAAAAGTGTAAAAGTTGGTGATTTTATATCAGATAATATTACTATGAAAGTAAATAAATCAGGACGTTTTGGAAAGAAAAAAGGGACACCTTCTCAAGAAGAGATGATATTAGGAAGTTACGGTACAAATGTAGAAAATATATTCAAAGGGAGAATTAGTTTTTTTGAAGGATATTATGCTAAAGGAGAAATTAATAAAAATATAACGAAAATTAGTATAATAAGAGGATTAAATAAATTTGCAGAAAAAGAGATAAAAAAAGATATATCAGTATTTAAAAACCTAAATCAAAAATTAGATAAAAAATTTGATTTTGATAATGTAATTAAATTTTATGAATATTTAGCAAAAGAATTTAAATCATTAGACGGCGATTCTGCATTTATTCGATTGGGGAAAAATACTGGTTTTGCATCAAAAACACTAGTTCATAATAATAAAGGGAAATCTGAACATGCTGCTACAAAAATAGTTGTGGATAATAGTGTTACTATGGGATGGGCATTAATTAAATTTAAAAAATCTATATAATTAGGAGGTGTGTAAAATTTTTAATAGTATTGTTATTGAGTTAAAGGCAAAACAAAATGGAAAATTAATATTATATACTGGGAAAAAAATTCATTCGGTATTTCTAAAAATGATAAGGGAAGTAAATGAATCACTAAGTGAAAAACTACATGATGACGACACATACAAATCATTTACAGTATCGTCTCTATTGGGGTTAGCTATAGATAAAGAATCAGAAATATATATAAATAAAAATTACTATATCCGTTTTACAATATTAGACAACAATCTATTTAAAAAGATAGCAACGAATCTATTTCAAAAGCAGATGTTTAAATCAGATATAAAATTAGAAAATATTAGCTTCAAAGTTGAAAGAGTTCTCTATGATAACACAAAAAGTCAGTGGGCAGGGATATTTGATTTGAATAAAATAATACATAAGGAAGATTTTTCAAAACAGATAACAATGAGATTTTACACACCAACTCTTTTTAAATCTGGAGATAAATTTAATATAAAACCTGAAACTAGACTTATTTTCACTGGATTACTTAGAAAATACAATAAATATAGTGCATATAAATTAGATGAATCTCTTATTCATGAGTTTGAAAATATTGTAGTAAAAGAGGATAAGACAAAATTACGTAAAGTGCAGATGAAAAATGGTTATTTTATTGGATTTACAGGAAATTTAACTATTGAGATACAGAGTGAAAATACAGAACTAATTAAGATGATTAATATATTGTCGGAGTTTGCATTTTATGCTGGTGTGGGATACAAAACTACAATGGGACTAGGTCAAACAAAAAGAGTGTAATTTTAATTTATGATTATATACTTGATAACTAACATGTAATTTAAATATTAAAAATAGTCCTATACTTTAAATTGAGACTTAAAAATTGGGAAATATGCGTTGTTATTCTACTATTTACATGTATAGCAGATTATATATTCTTAGTAAAACTAGGAGGTGTATAAAATGGTATTGTATGTTACAGAGCAAGGTTCAACAATATCAACAAAGGATAATCAGGTAATTATAAATAGATCTAATGGCAACAAAGATAAAATTCCAATTAGCAAAATAGAAAAGGTAAATATATTGGGAAATACCTCTATTACTACACCTACATTAGGATATTTCCTTGATAAAAATATTGAAGTTGTATTTATGAATATTAATGGTAAATATAAAGGTAAACTTAGTAACGGTGATACAAAAAATATAGTGTTACGGCTAGAACAATATAAAAATAGTCTTAATATGAATTTTAAATTGAAAATATCAAAAGATTTTGTTAAATCTAAATTAATTAATTATATTGAATTATTAAATAGAAGAAATATAGGTGAATTAAAAGGAAAATTAACAGAAGATATAAAAATAATAACTAATAGTTTAGAAAATTTAAAATTAAAAGATGATCTTAATCAAGTAAGAGGTATTGAAGGTTATGCAACAAAAGTATATTTTAATTGCATGAAAAAACTTATAAAAAAAGAGGATTTTATTTTTACAAAAAGAGTATTTTATCCACCAACAGATAGGATTAATTCAATTTTATCTTTTGGATATTCATTACTGTACAATGAAGTCTTTATCGCTATGAACAATGTAGGGCTTGATCCATATTTCGGGAATTTACATAACGTTACAGCTTCAAAAAAAACATTATTATTTGACATGGTAGAGGAATTTCGATCTATAATTGATGAATTTATAATTACATTAATAAATAGAAATGAGATTATTAAAGATGATCTCTACCAAAATAAAAATACATTTTATTTTACAAAAGAAGGGATGAAAAAATTTATAAGAAAATTTGAATTTTTCCTATTATCAAAACATAAATATTATAGAGATAATGAAGAAAATAATTTACGAACTATATTTTTAAAGCAATCAAGACATTATGCAAAGGTTGTTGTTGGCGAATATGATAATTATATAGGATATAGAAAATATAATAAAATAAAAATAACCTAGTTGGTGATTAAAATGTTTTACGTAATTTGTTATGACATAGTTAATGATAAAAAACGGAGAACTGTATCAAAATTTTTATCTGCTTACGGTATACGTGTACAATTTAGTATATTCGAAGTGGAAATGAGTAAAATCGAGTATAATTATGTAAAAAAGACGCTATGTAAAATAATAGATATTAAAACAGATACAATTAGGATATACCAAATTTGTAAAGAATGTTTACCTAAAGTCAATACTATAGGACAGAATAAAGGTGGATACAGATTAGAGGAGTTTATGATAATATGATAAAATGGGGGGATATTTTGAAAGATATATTAGTTTTAACTGTAGGTACAAGTCTGTATAATAATTTAAAAAAAACAAACAATTTAATGGAATGGGATGTAAATAAAGGTGTAGAGTATCTAAGAGAGATTGATTTGGAAACAAAAGTAGCAGGTGCAGAGATAAATACCGTGTTAAGCTTAATAAAAGATAATATCCTTGTCCCTAAAAAAGCATATCTTATCTCCTCTAATACAGTTGATGGGATCTTAGCATCAGAAATAATAAAAAATATAATGATTGAAAAACTAAAATTTAATGAAGTAGATATCGTAAAAGTTGAAAATCTTAATCCGTCCAATTTACACGATTTCTCAAAAAAAGGACTTAAAAATTTAGTATCGGAAATTTCAAAAATAATTACTAAACATAGTAATGTTTCTGAACTATGTTTTGCACCTATTGGAGGCTTTAAAACACAGATTTTCATGGTTGGATTAATGGCTCAAATATACGGAATAAGTTCATACTATATGTATGAAAACTTTAAATCAGTTACAGAGATTTTGCCACTTCCGATCTCTTTCGATAATCAACTATATATAGATAATGTAAATTTTTTCAATATGCTAGATTGTAACAATATTGTAGATGAACAAGAAGTTTTAAGCTATATAAAAAAGGAACCACAACTTAAAAATTTAATTGAATATGAGAAAATGGATAATATAAAGTATGTATCATTATCTCCTATGGGCAATCTATATTTTTATACAGTTACAGATAAAGTAAAATCTAATTTACCGGAAATTTGTAACAAAAAAAATGGGATTATATCTGCATCAAAAGAAGCCCATGCTAATGAGATGATAAATAATACAGAGATACAGACATTTCTAAATCAAATATTAAGTAATCTATATGTAGAAAAAATAATTACAAATTATTACAATCCAGATAATAAAGGGGATATTGTAAAAATAAGACTAAAAGGTGAACAATTAGTATTTGAATTTAATCATAAAAAAGGGATGTTAGGTGGTGTAATCTACACAACAGCAAAAACAAAAGAGCAACGGGAGGCAGTAAAAGTAGAGCTAGAATTAGAACTTATAAGTTATAAATATGTTGTGAAATAATACTAGTTGGAGGGTATTATTTTAAATAATATCCTCTATTACTTGATTTTTATAAAAAAAGATAGTATACTTATATAAAGCGAGATAATAATATAATAATTTAAACAAACATAAACTAGAAAAACATTTTTTACTAATAAAACAAG
>JGI24503J29689_10014828_pt1 | contig 10871 bp, 11 predicted proteins | sample BioPla3RNA2_FD_29689 | JGI IMG/M metagenome (IMG submission 29689)
CCAAGTTTTCCCCAGGCAAATAACACGCAACTTGAATCAAGTCCCATACGAGTTTTGTTTCACCCTGATCAGGTTTTAAATAAAAACCTTTTTTTATACTAATAAGGTTTGTGAGAGAAAGGGGGGAAGCCTATAACTTAAAAGGGAAAATATACAGGTGTGTTATTTTAAATTCTAAATCGATAGGGGGAGAAAAGATGAAAAAGGGTCTTAAGTTCGTGGCCTTAGGCCTAGTGTTAGTTTTGATATTTGTTGCCTTGGCTGGCTGTGGTGGTCAAACTTCACAACCTGAACAAGAGCAGGAGGAAAAGCCGGAAGAAGCGGCTCCGGCTGCTGAACCAATCAAATTAGTTTATGCAGAAGTTAACCCGATAGATTCTGTCGTCGGAAAAATGGCTGTTTTCTTTAAAGAAAAGGTAGAAGAGATGTCAAATGGCCAAATTATAATTGACATCCAGGCAGGCGGAGTTTTAGGGGCAGAGAACGACGTGCTGGATACGATGTTAGGTGGCGGCGGAACAATTGATATGTCAAGAATTTCAGCATTTTCTCTGACACCCTATGGCGGAGAAAAATCAATGCTGCTTTCCATTCCATACACATTTGCCAACAGGGATCATTTCTGGAACTTTGCCGCTTCAGATTTAGCTGAAGAATTCTTGCTGGAACCCCACGTCAACGGTAGTGGCGTCAGAGGCTTATTCTACGGAGAAGAAGGCTTCCGCCATTTCTTCACCAGAAAACCAATCAGCGGTATGGAAGACCTTAAAGGTCTGAAGCTTAGGGTATCAATCGACCCAGTCATGACAGGCATGGTAGAAGCCCTGGGTGCTATGCCCACCGTCGTTTCCTTCGGCGAACTTTACTCAGCGCTACAGACAGGTGTAGTAGACGGTGCCGAACAGCCAATAGTCAACTACAAGGCCAATTCATTCCACGAAGTAGCACCCTACCTGATCCTCGATGGCCATACACTAGGGGCAATACAGGTAATCATAACGGATGAAGCATGGAATAAACTTACCGAAGAGCAGCAAAACATCATCATGGAAGCAGGTAAACTAGCATCCGAATACAACAGGCAGATCTCCGAAGAAAGCGAAAATCAAGTATTAGAAGAATTAAAAGCAGAAGGCGTAACCGTTATAGAAGTTGATGATATAACACCTTGGCAGGAAGCATGTAAGGATGTTATCGATTCCGCTACTGCTAGCTACAAAGATCTGTACCAGCAAATTCTTGACATGAAATAATTCTACATAGAGGGATTAAGGTGTATAAGGGCACAAAGGCATATGGCCTTTGTGCCCTGACATTCAAGGAGGAAAAATATGTCAAAATTTTTTAGTACTATTGAGAAATTTAAGTCGGCTTACGATATGGCCTATAAGCTTGTTCTCTTTATATGTAAGATGGTTCTAATAACCGATATCATTATTGTCTCTATGGTTGTAGCAGGGAGGTATATTGCCTTTATCCCTTCTCCTGCATGGGGCGAGGAGATAATATTAACTCTAATGGCCTACATGGCAGTTCTTTCTGCGGCCCTTGCCATTAGGAGAAAAGCCCATATTCGCATGACAGCTTTTGATAAATACCTACCGGAAAAATTGGTAATTTTTCTTGACATTTTATCCGATATAGCCGTCTTGGTATTAGCTGTGGTCATGATAGTAGTCGGTTGGAGATATGCATTACAAATCGGCTCAAAAGGTACCTACATAAGCATGCCTACCGTTTCTAGATTTTGGATGTATTTACCCATACCGGTAGCCGGTGTGGCCATGTTAATTTTTCAAATAGAGGTATTGTTAAACAACCTTAAGAGATTTTTTGTAAATGAGGTGAAATAATGGGTGCAGAAATTACGGCAATTTGGATATTGATAGGTAGTTTCCTACTGATGATAGTTTTAAGATTTCCCATCGCCTATGCTGTAGCCATTTCATCCTTTTTTACCCTTTTGTACTTGGATCTTCCTCTTGCAATAATCGCCCAGCAGATGGTCAAAGGTATCAGTTCTTTTAGCCTTATGGCAGTGCCGTTCTTTATCACAATGGGAGTTCTCATGGGAAAGGGTGGTATCTCGGATAAACTGATCGGCCTGGCCAATGCCTGTGTCGGCTGGATGCGTGGAGGCCTTGGGATGGTAAACGTACTGGATTCATACTTCTTTGGAGGCATTTCGGGTTCAGCTGCAGCAGACACTGCGTCACTTGGCAGCGTTTTAATTCCAATAATGGTAGAACAGGGGTACGATGCTGATTTTGCAACTGCTATTACCATTGCCTCATCGGTGGAGGGTATCTTGGTTCCTCCAAGTCACAATATGGTAATATATGCCACCGTTGCAGGAGGTGTTTCGGTAGGAAGCCTTTTTCTGGCCGGCTATTTACCCGGTGCCGTTCTTGCAGTCAGCTTGATGGTTGGTGTTTATATAATTTCCGTTAAGAGAAATTATCCCAAAGGTGATAAGTTCAGCATAAAGAATTTACTAAAACATTTAGGGGAATCCTTCTGGGCGCTAGCTACCGTTTTAATAGTCGTAGTGGGTGTAGTGAGCGGTTATTTTACTGCTACGGAATCGGCAGCCATTGCGGTTATTTACAGCTTGATTGTCAGCCTATTTATTTATAAAGGTGTTGACTTGAAGGGCGTTTGGCATGCCCTGGAAGAGTGTGTTGACACGCTTTCCATCGTGCTTATTTTAATATCGACTTCCAGCGTGTTCGGATATTTGTTGACGCGCTTGCATGTGCCGACATATGCAGCAAGTGCAATCATGAGTGTTTCCGACAATCCCGTTGTTATTGCACTGCTCATAAACTTAATACTTTTGATTCTCGGAGCTATTATGGACATGGCTCCAATAATTTTGATTACTACCCCGATTTTGCTGCCAGTCGCTACATCAATAGGTATACATCCTGTTCAGTACGGTATCATGCTGATGCTTAACTGTGGGATTGGCCTTTTAACACCACCTGTAGGTGCCGTGTTGTATATTGGCACAGCAATTTCTAAACTGCCTATGGAAAAGGTAGTTAAAGCCACCTTGCCCTTTTATTTGTGCATGATTGTAGCACTTTTATTGATAACGTTTATTCCGGCAATCAGTCTATGGCTACCATCGGTAATTATGAAGTGAGCTATGAAGTACAGGTTTAGCTATCAAATAACTGCTTGGGATATTTTGAAAATATCCGTGAACGGTATTTATAGCTCCATGATAGGAGCAAGTAATATTATTTTTACAGTAGCCGTATTACTTTTGACCACAAAGCTCTGGGGAGAAGTAAATAACTTAGTAAAAATACTGCTCATCCTGGGGATTTTTTTGTTTCCGATCATTCAACCTGTTGCCATTTATATTCGAGCAAAAAGACAAGTGGAAGCAATTCCTCATGATTTGGAGATAGCTTTCAATGATAGCGGAATGCACTTCATATCTCAACAACAAAGCTCTAGATTAAAATGGAATGAGATAACGGGGGTAACAAAAAGGTCAAATATGGTTGTTATTTATACAAAGTACAAACACGGTTATATATTTCCCAATAAAGTTTTAGGAAAGGAAAAAGATGATTTTTACAGATATATAGTTTCGAAAATCCACAGAAGACAGAGCTAAAACAAAAAAATAGCAATTGACAGGTAGTATACTAAAATGGTAGTATGTAAGTGAAAATTTTCGGTCTTTTACTGGCCAGTTAAAGCTCAAATGATAAGACAGCAACAGATTCAGCCTAATCAATAAAGTGGTGCATGATAACAGATTGATCAGCTTAACACAAAAACAAAACAAGATATATTGAATTGTGGAGGGGAAAATGAATAAGAAGGACTATATAGAAAGAATCCTAGGACTGGGCACATTTCTTTGCTTTACCGCCTTAATCATTACCGTTCTGATTCAAATCTTTACACGATTTCTTCCTTTGGGGATAAGCTTTATTTGGACCGAAGAAGCCACGAGGTTTTTCTTTATTTTTTCAGTTGCTTTTGCTGCACCACTGGCGATGAAACAGAGGGAATACGTCAATGTGGATTTGGTTTTAAACTATTTACCGAAGAATATAAGGCATTTGTTCGAAATAATCATTGACTTGCTGTCAATTGTTTTATTCACAATTGTATTTTTCCAAGCCATTAAGTTTGCCAAATTAGGGGTTGGCCAGACTTCACCCGCAATGAGAATACCAGCGTACATTGGTTTTTCAAGTATTATATTTCTTGCAATCTTTGTATTGTATTATGCATTAGGGCATTTAAAGGACCAGGTTTTAAGTTTTGGTAAAAGAGGTGATTCCGAATGATGGCAGCAATTCTGTTCTTGTCTTTTGTGGCGCTGGTAATGCTAGGGGTTCCGATAGCGTTTTCATTAGGACTTTCCTCCCTGATTTATATACTATTAAATGACATCTCTTTAACCATTGTTGCGCAAAAAATGTATGCGGGAATAGACTCTTTCGTACTGGTGGCCATACCCGGCTTCATGCTGGCAGGTAACCTGATGAATATACTAGGGGGGCATGTCAGATAGACTTGTAAAATTTGCAGATTCAATCGTTGGATTTGTGCGGGGCGGGCTGGCCCAGGTAAACGTGGTCGTTTCCATGATATTTGCAGGAATTTCAGGGACGGCCCTTGCAGATACGGCAAGTGAGGGACCGATTATCATACCCGCGATGGTGCGTCAGGGCTATGATCCGGATTTTTCAGCAGCCATAACCGCTGCATCTTCCACCATGGGCCCCATCATCCCTCCAAGCACTCCCATGATTATTACCGGAACCATAGTGGGCATTTCAGTTACCAAGCTATTTGTTGCCGGAATTATACCGGGAGTCCTTATCGGAGTTCTACAGATGATCCTGTGTTACTATATGGCTGTGAAAAGGAACTACCCTAGAGGAGAATTAAAGCCATTGAATTACATTTGGGCAATTTTTAAGGAGGCTGTTTGGGCTATTTTACTCACCGCATTTATCCTATTTGGAATTTTGGGCGGCGTATTTACACCCACGGAAGCTTCCATTGTTGCAGTATTATACGGCTTTGTAGTAGGTATGTTTGTATATAAAGAAATAAAACTTAAAGATATCCCGAGAATAGTGATAGAATCTTTGAGGAGCACAGCTGCAATAATGGTGTTGGTGGGTTTTGCCAACATCTTTGCATGGATACTGGCAAGTGAACAAATTCCGCAGCTAATTGCCAAGACCATACTTTCAATAAGTTCAAATCCCGTCGTTGTAATTCTGTTAGTTAATGTATTGCTGCTTTTTGTGGGAATGTTTATGGAAACAATAGCTGCCATAGTCATACTATTCCCCGTACTGTTCCCCGTGCTCACATCAATAGGGATGGATCCTATTCAGGCTGGAATCATGATGATACTGAACTTGATTATAGGTGTTATCACTCCACCGGTTGGAGTTTGCCTGTTTGTGGCAGCAAATATCGCAAATATATCTCTTGTAAGAATAACCAAGGCAATTTTCCCGTTCATCGTTGCAAATATCGTAGTTTTAATGATGGTAAGCTTTATACCCTCACTAACACTATACCTGCCTAGGTTGATATTAGGTCACTAATTTGGAGGAATCATAATGAAAGCGATACAAGTTTTAGAGCCGGGCAATATTCAAATCATCGAGAGAGAAATGCCTAAAATCGAAAATGAAGATGAAGTTTTGGTAAAGGTAAGATATGCCGGCATATGCGGTTCCGATATGCATATATATCACGGGACATCACCTGTAGCTACCTACCCCCGGGTTATCGGTCATGAGTTTGTGGGTGAAGTTGTGGAAACCGGTAATAACGCTAAGCATCTTAAAGCAGGAGATCGAGTTGTTATCGAACCCATATACTATTGCGGCAAGTGTTATCCCTGCAGAAATGGTAGACCTAATGTATGTGAAAACTTAGAAGTCTTAGGCGTCCACAGGGACGGCGGTTTTCAGGAGTATGTGACGGTAAAAGGAGCAAATGCCCACAAATTCGGAGAACACTTAAGCTGGGATGAAGCGGTACTCATAGAACCATTTACCATAGCAAGTCAGGCTACCTGGAGGGGAGATGTCAGAAAGGGAGACTACGTATTCATCCAGGGAGCCGGTCCCATAGGTCTTGCGATACTGCAATACGCAAAGTACAGGGGTGGTATTTGCATTGTATCGGATATTGTAGAATCAAAACTTGATGAAGCTAAAACCCTAGGGGCTGATTATACAATTAATGCATTGACGCAGGATATTGCATCTGAAATAAAGGAGATAACCGGTGGAATGGGGGCAAATGTAACGATAGATGCCGCATGCACGCCCAAAACTTTTGAAACTGCGGTTAGTGTCACATCCCCTGCCGGAAGGGTAGTAGTAATGGGCTTTGACAATAGGCCTTCACAAATACCGCAATTTGCAATTACAAAAGGTGAACTTACGATTTGCGGTTCCAGGCTCCAGACCAATAAATTCCCCGAGGTCATAGAGTTATTCAACCAAAGGAAGCTAAAGCCAACCGTCTTAGTGTCCCACAAGATGCATTTTACTCAAATAAAAGATGCCATAAAAATTATTGAAGATAAGAATGAAAAAGTTTCAAAGATATTGTTGGAGTTTTAGCAGTGCAAAGTTTTAGAAAGGAGGTTGGTATATAAATAGTAAAGATCGAGCTGTTTAATATCACTATTCAACATCTTAAATAACAATCAGGGGGTTGTAAGATGTCAAAGAAGTTTAGATTAGTTTCATTACTACTTGTATTGGTTTTAGTGTTGTCGCTGGCAGCTTGTGGGAAACCGGCACAGGAAGGCGCTCCCGCAGGTGAACAAGAGGGCGAGGCTAAGCAGGAAAAGATCGTATGGAAATTTGGTTATTTAGCAAATGAACAGCATATTTGGCATAAGACTGCAGAAGAATTCGCAAAGCGCGTATATGAAAAAACTGATGGCCGTTTAGAAGTTAAGCTGTATCCCAATGAGCAGCTTGGCAGTGAAATGGACGTATTGAATATGATCAGAGACGGTTCTGCAGACATGACAATTTCAGGTGAATCCATGCAGAACTGGGCACCCAAGGCTGCATTAATAGCCACCCCTTATGCTTTTAGAGATATGGACCATATGGTTAAAGTAATCGAAGGTGATTTAGGAAAAGAAATCAGCGACCAGATCATCGAAAAGGTAGGAGTAACACCAATTTATTATCACGTAAGATCAGCCAGAAATCTGACATCCAACAAGCCAGTTAGAAATCTAAATGACCTCAAGGGCTTTAAGATGAGAGTTCCAAACGTACCAGTATTCTTGGAAGCATGGAAGGCAGCAGGAGCACATCCTCAAGCCATGGCATTCAGTGAAGTCTTTACTGCTCTTCAGCAAGGCGTAATTGACGGACAGGAAAATCCCTATGACTTAATTTTAAGCGGTGGCCTTTACGAAGTGCAGAAATACGTCAATGAAACAGAGCACGTACTCGGTTGGATTTACGTTGTAGTAGGAAACAAACAACTGGAATCACTGCCTGAAGACATGAGAAAGGCCGTACTTGAGGCGGCTCAAGAGGTTCAGGTAATAGGTGACGAATTATTCCAAACCGATACCGAATTGTGTAAGAAGGAATTGCAGGAAAAGGGTATGGAAATCATCACCGATGTTAACAAAGAAGAATTTATGGAAGTTATGGTGCCTGCTGTTATGAACTTCTTAAATGATGAACAAAAAGACCTGTATGAAAGAATAATGGCTTTAGATTAAAAGAAGAAAATATTGCAATAGATACAACCCACTTATCTATTAAGTGGGTTGTATCTCAATGCTAACTAACAAAGGATACTAAGCAAACTAGGAGTTGATGTCAATGAAAATGGTATTTAGATGGTTTGGGAAAGGATACGACAACATTCCCCTTGAATATATCCGGCAGATACCCGGTGTGACGGGTGTCGTGGCAACCCTTATGGATATACCTGCTGGCGAAGTCTGGCCTATAGAGAGGGTAAAGGCCTTAAAAGAGGAAATTAACAAGCACGACCTTGAAATTGAAGTGATCGAAAGCGTTAACATCCATGAAGACATTAAGCTTGGCGAAAGCAGCAGGGATAAATTTATAGAAAACTATATTGAAACAATGAAGAATCTATCACAAATCGGTGTCAAGGTAATTTGCTACAACTTTATGCCTGTCCTTGACTGGGCGAGAAGTGAACTCGCAAGAGAGCTTCCTGATGGTTCCAACACCATGGCATACAAGCACGAACATATTTTAAACATAGATCCGCAAAATCTCGTAAGTGAAGTAGATAAGCAATCTGGTGGTTTTGAACTGCCCGGATGGGAGCCGGAGAGATTAAAAGAGATGTCGATTACAATTGAAAAGTATAAGGATATGACCGAAGATCAATATTGGAAAAACATAAAGTATTTCCTTGACAGCGTTATTCCCTACGCAGAAAAGTACGATATTAAACTGGCAATCCACCCCGATGATCCACCCTGGCCCATCTTCAATCTACCGAGAGTGATTACCAGCAGGGACAACATACGCAGATTCCTTGACCTGAACAACAGCCCATATAACGGCATAACCCTTTGCACAGGTTCCCTGGGGGCAAACAAGAATAATGATATTCCTGCCATCATAAGAGAGTTTGCAGCTGAAGGCAGAGTCCATTTTGCCCATATCAGAAACCTGAAGTTTGAATCTGAAAAGGACTTTTACGAAAGCTCCCACCTTTCCCAAGAAGGTTCCCTTGATATGTTTGAAATAGTGAAGGCCTTTTACGATACTGGCTTTACAGGATATATTAGGCCTGACCACGGCAGAATGATTTGGGGAGAAACTGGCCGAGCCGGTTACGGCCTTTATGACAGGGCCTTAGGTGCCACCTATATTCTCGGTCTGTGGGAAGCAATTGATAAGATGACCAAGAAGTAATATAAGATAATAATGATGCTATAACTTAAATGCGGATAATTCGTTGGAGGTATAAATGAAAAAGAAGATATTGATCACTCCCAAATCATTTTTTCGCGCTAGAGACAAAGCTGAAGAGATTTTCAGTAAGTACCCGCTGGAAGTAGTTGAAAACAACACGGGAAAGACCCTGACAAAGGGGCAAATGATTGAACTGTGCGAGGATATAGACGGAATCATCGTCGGCATAGACCCTATGGATGAAGAAGTGCTAAGAAACGCAAGCAAGCTCAAGGCAATATCGAAGTACGGTGTCGGCCTTGACAATATAGATTTAAAGGTTGCAAAAGAGCTGGGCATAAAAATATGCATAGCGGAAGGCACCAATACGCGTTCGGTGGCGGAACTGACCATAGGCCTGTTCTTTGCCATATCCCGAAGCATAGCCAAGGCCACTTATGACGTGAAAGATGGCAGATGGGATAGAACTTTAGGCGTTGAACTTCTCGGAAAAACGGTAGGGATAATTGGGTTTGGAGCAATTGGCCGCGAAGTTGCGAAAATGTCAGCCGGCTTGAGCATGAACATAATGGCCTATGACCCTTATTTTAATGATGTAAGGCTTGCACAATCCATGAAGGTAGAGATGGCAGACATAATGGAAATACTGGAAAAAGCTGATTTTGTAACACTGCACTTGCCCTTAAATGAAGAAACAAATAAAATAATTAACAGCGAAGCTTTGAGCAAAATGAAACAAACTGCATTTCTAATTAATACTTCAAGAGGCGAACTGGTAGATGAAGACGCTCTGTATGATGCGCTGGTAAAAGGAGCTATTGCAGGAGCAGCCCAAGATGTGTTTTCCCAGGAGCCTCCAAACAAAGACAACAAATTATTGTCATTGGATAACTTTATTCTCACACCTCACATAGGGGCTTACACCAAGGAATCAACGGAGCGAATGGTGGTAAGCTCTGCAAAAAATCTAGTGGAAATGTTGTTTGATTAAATGGTAAAATTCTTGGGCTGCCTTTCACTCTATTTTCAAAAAGCTTGTGGGCAAGGCAACAAACTGCTTGTATATAATATCGGCAGTAGTAGCTAGTATTTTTCATTTCCACAAAGAATTGGCTTTATATTGATATGCTATCATAATGTAATGGGAATATTATGGAAACTGGAGAGATAGGGGAGAACAATGCTTGAAAAGCTGAAGAGAAATAAAAGAGAATATACCAGAGAATATGTCATGAGAGTCTTGAAACACAACATCATAAATTTAACCTTAAAACCGGGACAATTGGTTAGCGAAAATGAAATTGCCGAAGTTTTAGGAGTAAGCCGCACACCTGTAAGGGAAGCTTTTATAGAGCTGTCCAGAGCATCCCTTGTTGAGATATATCCTCAGAAGGGCACATGTATTTCGCCGATAGACATGGACGTGGTTGAGGAAACACGCTTTATGCGCTGTGCGGTGGAAAAAGCAATTGTAAAATTGTGTTGCGATGTCCTGACAGACAGTGATTTTGCTTACTTGCAGGAAAATCTTCAGCTACAGGAGTCCTGTATTTCCTCCAAAAAATATCTTTACCTACTTTCACTAGATGATAAATTTCACGAGTATATGTTTAAAGCTTGTAAAAAGAAGAAGATTTACGGACTTATAAAAAGTGCCATGGCCCAATTTGACCGTGTTCGAATATTGAATTTTGTTGAAATGGACATGGAGATATCCGTGAACGAACACAAGAAAATATTCCATGCTATGAAAAATAGAGATAAGGAACTGGCAGAAAGGCTAATGGAAGAACACCTTACCAGGGTTATTTTCGACATGTCCTACTTAAAGGAGAAGCATCCCGAATATTTCAAAGATGATTCAGCAAATACATCTAGCATTGCGCAGATTTTTTAACAACCGGTAGCCTAAAAAGCAAATAACTTTTA
>JGI24503J29689_10015736_pt1 | contig 10836 bp, 17 predicted proteins | sample BioPla3RNA2_FD_29689 | JGI IMG/M metagenome (IMG submission 29689)
GAAACTCTAAACTCTCATATTCTTGCTGTTGATAAGATGAATACACTAGTGAAAAGAGATTTCAGAGGATTTCTTTTAACTCATGTTATTGATTTCATTAATATAAAAGCAAAAGAATATTGCTCATATGTATTTGAAACAGATGAGATAGAGTTCAAATTAGATGGAAATAGCATTGATATTTCATATTGTGGAAAAGACTATGAGAATCTAAGTGGTGGTGAAAAACAAAAAGTTGACCTTATTATTCAATTTTCAATTAGAGATATGCTTTGTCAGTATTTAAATTTCTCTAGCAACATCTTGGTACTAGATGAAATAACAGATAATCTTGACTCTAAAGGCAGTGAAAAAATTGTTAATTTTATCTCTAATAAACTTACAGATATTGAAAGTGTCTTTATAATTACTCATCACACTGAACTGCTTAAAGGACTTTTTGAAAGTGAAATACATGTTGAAAAAGATGAGAATGGAGTAAGTAAAATAAAATAATGACCTATAATAAACCGCCGAATATGACATTCACAGCCATGGCTATTTATTTTGATAATAATATTTATACATCTGATAGAGATGATAACATTTTATATCAATATCTTTATCACATTTGTTACATGTTAGCCTGTAAATTAAGATACTTTAGAGACTATGAAGACTATGATGAGTTTGCTCTTTATGCCTCTGCAAAAATATATCTAAGATATCCATCAAAAGATGTCTGTGAGTCTACTCCTTTAGAAAAAAGATATATCTCAATATTAAATTATACCAAAGCAGTAATGTATCCACTGAAGGTTGACTATCAAAGAGAGACTTATGCTCAAACTTATGATTATAAAAAAGAGTATAAAGCAGAGAACTTTGTTAATTTAACTAAAGAGTCAATTCAAAAAGACTATTCTGAAGGACTTTATGAATCAGTAATAGACGCTCTTAAACTTCTTCCTAAAATTATTAAGAAGATAGTAAAAGAAACTCCGTATAGAAATGATGTATTAATGTCAAAAAAACTATACATGTCCTGTTTATTGACCTTTATAAATAGCATGACCTTGAGCAACAAAAAAAATAGAAAAAATAAAAAGAAAAAAAGATATAAATAAAAAGGAAGATTTATTTTTAAAAAATCTTCAGAGAGAAAAGCAAGACGCTGTCATGACATGGCATCTAGATGATTCATTTAAAGATTATGTATCAGTTCTTACTAATAAGGTAAGAAGAGAGATTAATAATGATATAAATGATATACAGATATCATATAGTTTATCAGACTCTGAATTAAATGGAATTATGGCTTCAGCATTCTCAAATACTGGAAATAATTATGAGGAGAACAATTAATAATGAATAAACAAGATTTAGATATCCTAAGAGTAAATGATATATATTCACTGATGCTATTTGCAATTTATAAGATGAAAGATATTCCAGAATATTCAACTCTAAGTGAATTGTCATATGTATTAAAAAAAGATAGTCTATTAAATTTCTTTGAATACTTTGGAGGAACAACAATTAAAGTTCCAACCATGGTAGAACTTAAGATTGTACTGAAAGCACTTCTTTTATATCAATATGTTAAACTTGAGAACATTGAATTTAATAAGGCAGTTAAAATGATAGACTTAGAGAGCATTAAATTAAAAGATGTAAAAAAATGTTTTTGTGTCATTGTAGACATTTTAGATAAATATGATTTTAAGAGAGATTGATATGTTTAAAAGAAATTTATTGTATATTGAAGAAGAGATGAAAAAAATTTATAATAAAGATGTTTTTGAAGAGTCTGTAAAAGAAAAACTAAATAATTCTTTAGATAAGTACATTAGTAATCTTGAAAATACTTGTAGGTATCTATTGTCTCAAGATACAAAATCACTAGTCAAGTTTTTAAATAAAAAAAGATAGGAGAATAAAGAATGAATAATCTTATAGAAGACATTTCAAAACTAACAACAATTCCAGATAAGGTTCTAAATAAACTTGTCAGTAAATCTTTTTATTGTATTAGTGATATTATTGAAGATGCTATTTTAGAAAATAAGAAGGTTGTAGAAATAGAAATAGGAATTGGCACTTTATATCTTGAATTGAACTCAGACAATGTGAGATATAAGTTTATTCCTAACAAGGAATTAGAGAGTGCTGTCAAAAATACAATTGTTAATAAAAGAAATTTATTACAAGACACTCTTGAAATGATTCTTGTTAATAGAGTCACTGATACATATAAGGAATTGGTATAATGGAAGAAAATAAAAAAGAGATTACAAAATATGACATAAATTCATTGTCTCTTGATATGTCTACAAATGAAATTATCAATTCTATTATTGAAGAAGAAAATTCTTCAAAATTAAAAGACCTGACACATTTATTTAAAGTTCACATGGCAAAAAAGAATATCATAAGAATGATAAAGTACTATGACATGATAGACCTTGTAAGTGAGCAAACACTGCTAAGACTGGAGAAAAAGCCTGATGAAATAACAACAAAAGATTTGTTAGCACTCATGACAGGAATACTCTCAACAATTGAAAAAACAAATGATACACTAGGAGCACTTGATGATACAACATCCGGTCTTACTATCAATCAACAAAAGAATGAAGTTAATATAAATGTTGCAGGTGCATCATTAGACAGAGAATCAAAAGAAAGAGTTGTAGATGCAATTAAGTCTCTTATGTCTCTTATGTCAAGTACAAAAAGCAATGATAATGTAATTGATGTTGAGACTGATGATAAAGAAGAAAATGAATAAAACAAAGGAGAAGTAATATGGAAAAAGAAAAAAAAGAAATTATTGCAGAGAAAGTTGATAAGACAGAGTACGATGAAGTTGTAAGAGAAAGAGATATGCTAAAAGAACAATTAGAAGGTCTCATTAAAAGATACAAAAAACTATCTGCTCTATACAATGATGCCATTGAAAAGATTTTATCAGAATAAAAAACAACAGGAGAAAATTAATGACAAAAAAAGAATTTAATGAGTACATAGAGTCTTTTCAAAAAGAGGCAGGAACATATACAGATGAGGAGATTTTCGCAATTGGTGTTGCCCATAAATCCTTGTTGCATGTAGATAAGAATTGGAATGAACTTTCAAAAAGACTTGGTTTAGGAAAGTCTGGTGAAGCCCTTAGAAATTGGGTTAAATATAGACAACTAGTAAATAATACCCTGCCTAAAAACACTAGAATTTTAACAGATAAGAAAATTGAAGAGGTCACAATGAGTGATGTCTCAAAAGCACTAGAAGAAAAAACTCATGCTCTTTATGTTCAACAAACAAAGACAAGAGACACTTTAAATTATTATAGAAGAGTGATGAGAGAAGAGGCTAGAATAGACCTATTTAAACAAGGTCTTCTTGATGCTATTTCTCAATTAGATGAACTTCCAGAAGTTAAAGGTCCATTTCCAACTTTATCAGCAGGAAAAAAAGAGGCAATTCTCATGTTCTCAGACCTGCATCTTGGAGTTGATTGTAATAACTTTTACAATAAATATAATACTGAAATTGCTGTGAAGCGTGTGTCAAGACTTGTTGATAGAACAATTAAATACTGTAAAGCAAATGATATTAGCAGATTAACTGTTATTAATATGGGAGACATGGTTCATGGCATTATTCATACAAATGCGAGAATTGAAGCAAGTCTTAGTGTTACAGAGCAAATTATTAAAGCCTCTGAGATTATATCACAAGCATTAAACAGACTACAAGAATGTGCTTCAGAAGTGATTTACAGAAGTGTTATTGATAATCACGCAAGAGCAGTGGCAAATAAGCATGAACATATTGAAAAAGAAAATTTTAATAAGATTATTGACTGGTTTGTTGAAGAGAGATTAAAAGACTCAAAAATTAATTTTATGCACGATAATTTAGATGATGGACTAGGAGCATTCACTCTATTAAATGGTAAGACAGTTATGTTTGCACATGGTCATCAAGATACAATGGATAATGTGTTTCAACACTTTGTTGGAGCAACAGAGAAATTCTTTCATTATGTTCTTCTATCTCACTATCACGCTGAGAAAATGAAGACATATCAAGGAGTTAAAATATTTATTAATGGCTCTATTGTGGGTACTGAGGAGTATGCACTAAGCAAAAGATTGTTTAATAAGCCTGCTCAAAAACTTTTGATATTTGAATCAGATTCAGATGATGTTTTAGATATTAGTATTGACTTAGATTTATAATAATGATATAATTAGACAAGAGCAGACAGAAGGGAATATAATCATGGCAAAAAAACATGTGATAAATTATTATAGACAAGTTCAAGATTTATATTTTGAAATGTTAGAAGATGTAAAAGATTTTGATAAAGCACTTAAAGATGGACATGTAACTCAAGAACAGGTTGAGCAGTCACAAATGATGCTAGATAGAGTTAAGGATAATTATGATAGACTTTCATACATAATTGTACTCTTAAATCAACCAGCAAGAAAAAATAAACTAAAAAATCATCAAAGACAAAATAAAAAAGTGTATAGTTATTTAGACAGTGTTTCACAAGAAGTGACTTTAAAAGAAGTGCAAGATGATTTAAAGCAATTTAAAGAGTTTATTAAAAAGGAGAAGAGTTAGTATGGAAATAAAAGAGTTTTTAGCAATCATTAATATTGATAAAGAAATTGTTTTTGACAATAATATTAGCACTGTCTTCTTAGATAATAGTAATGAATATGCAAAGGTATACACATCTCTCACTGATTCAGAGTATGTTGAACTTGAGCCTGAATCTGTTGTCATTAGTCCAGAAATAACATCTTTAAAATATAAGAACAATGATTTTGTTGTAACTCTTTCAGCAGACTTAAGTAGAGACATTTATAAATTAACCTTTGATGAAGTATTATAAAATAAAATAGGAGAAATCATGGCAAAATATGTATTAGCAATTTCAAAAGACCTTAAAAAACTTTCACGAAGGTCTGATGAAGTAGACATTCTAAAAGACTATAAAAAGATAGCAAGTATTATCAGGGAACTTAAAGATACAATCAGAGCAAATAAAGACTTAGTCGCGCTTTCAGCACCTCAATTAGGATATTTTGTAAGAGTTTTTTGTATAAATTTTAATAATGACATTAGAGCCTTTGTTAATCCTGTTATCACAGAAGCAGAAGGATTTAAATTTGTTAGAGAAAAGAATCCAAGTATTCCTGATAAAGAATATATTGTTCCAAGAAATGATGTTGTCTATGCTGTTTATCAAAAACCTGAGGGCAATCCAGAATCAAACAAATTTGAAGGTCCAGCTGCTGAGATATTTCAACATCAAGTGGACATGCTTGACGGAGTTCTAATCTCTGATTTTGGACTAGAGATTCTTCCTGAGTTTGATTTAGCAACTGATGAAGAAAAGAATTTACTATTAAAAGAGTATACTAAATTTCTCAAAAGAAAAACAAAGAAAATGATGACTGAGGTTGAAAAAGACCCTGAACTAAAGAAAATTATGGATGGAGCAAAATTCATTAATGCCTTAGCAAAAGGTGAAGTTGAGATTGAGAAGATTGAGAAGCAATCAAAATCAATTGAACCTGAAAAAATGAATTAATTATGAAATTTGAGTATAAGCCTGTTAAAATGTTTGATGCAACTATTGATATTGAAAATATAGCACAGTGTGCATTAGAACTAACTGATTCACTTTCATTTAATTATTATTTAATTATAACAACAATTCTAGGTGAATCTATTGTATTTGAGTATGGACCAATTGTTCCTGACCTTAAAATGTTACCAAAATCACTTGTCTGTAGTATTACAAAAGTCAATTATGACCTTAATAGACTAAAAAAAATTATCTCAATATTTATTGCAGATAGAAAAAATAGCAAAACAGAACTTGTCAGAGAGTTGCCAATGAGAGAGGCATTAGACCTTTGTTTAAATCCTCTTGAATATATGGAACAATATTTGAAAGAGGAGAGTGAGTTTTCATGACAAAAGATACACAAATTGTAAGAGATTTCACTGGAAGAATTGTAGGCTACATAGAGACCGATTTTCAAGGAAATAAAATTGTTAGAGATTTTTATAGAGTTATTCTTGGAAAATACGACAAGAAAAACAATGTTACCAGAGATTTCTATGGAAGAATTGTTGCAAGAGGAGATGTTTCCTCAAGTCTAATAAAATTTTAGTTCAATATAAAATATGTTGACATTAAATACATTTTTTGTTGACATTAGACACATTTTTTGTTTTTCTATTGACTTTTTATGTTTTAATGAGTATAATAATATAGAAAGAAAGAGGAATTTCATTATGATGACCAAAGAACAACTCAAAGAAAGAATTGAAAAGAAAAATAAAGATATCACTAAAATCAATAAAAGAATTGAAAAATGGTCAAATATTTCACTATCGTGTCTTAGTACGCAAATACTAAAATAAATATAAATGAACAATAAATAAAAGTGTATAATAGTAATAACATGAGAAAACTTGTAATTGTTGAATCACCAAATAAAGTAAAATCAATAAAAGAAATTTTAGGTCCTTCTTTTATTGTGATGGCCTCTGTAGGTCATATCTCTGAGATTAGAAATAGTGGTCTGTATAATATGGGAATTGACCCCAATAATGGATTTAAAGCAGACTATGCTGTCTCTTTTGATAAAAAAGATATAGTTAAAAGACTTAAAGAGCAGTCTGATATTGCTGATATTGTTTATATTGCATCTGACCCAGATAGAGAGGGAGAAGCAATTGCATGGAGTCTAAAGAAATTTTTAAAAATACCTGATAATAAATATCAAAGAGTCACCTTTCATGAGATTACAAAAAAGGCAGTATTAAAAGCATTTGATAATCCACGAAAAATTGATGAGAACCTTGTTGGTGCCTCTCATGCAAGACAAAAGTTAGATAAAATTGTTGGCTATAGATTGTCACCAATAGCAAGAAATAAAGTTAATGCAAGAAGTGTAGGAAGAGTTCAAAGTGCAGGTTTAAAATTAATTGTAGATAAAGAAAATGAGATAAACAATTTTGTTGTAGAGACCTATTTTGACCTTTTTCTTTTATTTTCAAAGAATAATGTTGCCTTTAAAGCAAAATATTTTGGCACAGAAGACAAAGAGATAAAAAGAATATCAAGCATAGAAGACATTGAAAGAATTGTAAAAGAGTGTAAAAAGACAAATATATATAAAATAGACTCTATTACAACAAAAGAAAAATACAGTAATCCTAAACCTCCTTTTACAACCTCAACCTTTCAACAGGAGGTATCAAATAAACTTAATATAAGTGTTAAACAGGCGATGTCTTATGCTCAGAAATTATTTGAAGGACTTGATATTAATGGTAAACATCTTGGATTAATTACATATATTCGTACAGACAGCACTGAATTTGCTCCTGATTTCTTGCCTGAACTAGAGTCTTATGTGAAGACCGTTTATGGCAAAAAGTATTATGCTAAAGTAAGAAAAACAAAAAAATCAGAGAATGCTCAAGATGGTCATGAGGCAATTCGTCCTGTTGATTTAGAGATGACTCCAGAAAGATTGTCTCAATATATTGATGATAAAAATCTTTTGAAAGTCTATGATATTATTTATAAAAGAACAATTGCAACTGCAATGTCAAGTTCAATAACAAGTGAGACAACATACACAATAATTAATGATAAGCATCTATTCAATCTAGTTTCTAAAGAGATGTTGTTTGATGGCTACAAAAAGGCTTATGGCTCATTTGAAGATAAAGATGATGATGCAACAACCTCTGAAACATTTGAGATTGGAGAGATTATAAAACATTCTACACTTGAGGCACTTGAAAAGCATACAAATCCTCCAGCAAGATACAAAGAATCTACCTTCATCAAAGAACTAGAAAAAAGAGGAATTGGAAGACCTTCCACCTTTGCTAGTACTATTGAAACACTGTTAAGTGAGTCAAGAGGCTACTGTGTACTTAAGGACAAATCAATTGTTCCTACAGAAAAAGGTATGATGCTATCAAATTTTTTAGATGAATCATTTTCAGATATTATAAATATAAATTACACATCTGAACTAGAAAAAGACCTTGACAAAATAGCAACTAATAATTTAAAGGAAATTGATTTTCTCACTGACTTCTATAGAAAATTAGACAGTACTATAGAAAAGATTGAACCTAAAAAAAGAGAATTAATTATTATTGAAGACAAATTTTGTCCTAAGTGTGGAAGTAATCTTGTAGTAAGGACTGGAAAATATGGTGACTTCTTAGCATGTCCGAAATTTCCTAGATGTAAATACATAGAAAAGATTGACAAATAATGATTTATTAAGAAAGAAAATAACAAATAGTTGTTGCAATTTAAAAGAGTAGATGATATAATATAGATATAGTAATAAGGAGAACAATAATATGTCAAAAAATGTAGATTATCGTAAATTTAAATTCATTGAAAAAGTTGGTAAACACAAAGACTATAGAGACTGTCTTTTGCAGGCTTCTAAAAACATTGGTGTAAAAAACGCAAGAGTTTACTACAATGATGAAGACCCTGGCTATGAAGGTGCTGAAGACCTTCATCTTGAAGGAATCTTTGAGGGAAGAAAGATATACTTTTATTTGAGACAATACTATGGCTCTTGTTCTTACTGTGATTGGTTACAAAATGCTGGAGAAGATGAGGTTATTCAAGAGTATGAAAAACAATTGAAGAACTCATTTTATATTTAATAGTGTCTGTAATTACAAAAAGAACTGGAGATAAATATGACAAGATTTCTAAGAGAGATTAGTGGACAACTAGGAGACTTCTGGAAGAAAAGTGCTGAAGAGGAAGTTATTAAGGCTGTAAAACTTGCAAATGAAGATTCTATAGTTGAGACTGATGGTGCTATTAAATGGAAGAAAAGTGGCAACTATGTTCCAGATGACCTCTGTGAAAAATTAGAGTATGCAGGTTTCAACTTTAGCAGAGAAGTGACAAACAATAAGCGTGAGGAACAGAACGCACTCTTCTTTAAAAATTATAGAGAGTCAAAGAGAGAGATTGATAGTGAGCAAAAAGTAGAGATGAATGCAAATTTTGAAAAAGATGACATTGTTATTGATGTCATAACAAAGAAAAAAATATAAAATATCATAAAAGAAACATTGTTTCTAAGAAGGAGAAAATATGATTGTTTGTGTACCCAAGGATTTTGATACATCAGAACTTATTGAATATAATAGAGATAAGTATGTATTGGTTAATTCTATTTATAAAAAATTAAATTTTAATTCCGCTGTTCTACTCAGTGATATAGGTTATATTGTATTATTAAAATTTGAAGATGAACAGGAGTTGTTAGAATATATTAATGAGACAAAAATAAATCCGAACATTAATTTATTTGTTATTTATACTGATGCTGTTAATGTTACTGATAGTTTGACAGAAGCATTGCCTACCAATGTGATTATCAAAAGACTAGACAACAATCAGACTTCATTGGAATTTATCATTAGTGAACTATATAACACTCATATAGACTTAATTGAATTCAAGACAAGTACACATAAATTTATTAGAGGACTATCCAGAGATGGAAGTCGTGCTACAATATTCTCTGATAATATTGTAACCATTACTCAAGAACTGAGTGAAGAGCAAAACTTCTGTCTTGAAATTGATATTAAAACTTCAGAGGACTTATATCAACTATTAAAAGAATTTGTAGATGAATCTATCAATTTATCAAATGTGTTTGAATTAGATATTTATTTCACAGTTTCAAGTAAAACACTATCTGAAGTACATGATTATTTTTATAAATTACACGCAATAAATAATATTTTAATGAACAAGTAGTTGACAAGTTTAAAAAAAAGTGTATAATAATATTAGGAAAGATAATTCTTTCTTTAATAAGATTATATACTTATTATGGGCCAGCATGTACCAAGTGAAGCGAAGAGCATTTGCAATGCACTTGTGACGAGTTCGATTCTCTTATGGTCCGCCATATTGGAATGTAGACAAATTGGTAAGTCATCAGGCTTTGAATCTGACATGTGGAGGTTCGAGCCCTTCCATTACAGACAATAGGAGTTTGGTATAGAGGTTGTGCCTTGGTCTCCAAAACCAATGAGGTGGGTTCGAGTCCTTCAACTCCTGCCATATGACCTATATGCGTGAGAAGTGGCGTTCATTATGCGTTGATGGGGACATCTTCATCTCGGCATCTCGGCCCTCAAAGAAACAAGCCAAAGTCGTCCAGACAAGGGGCGCCCAAGAACAAATGCTTGGTACAACATTTGTCGACCTGAGCAAGTCATTAAACTGTTCGGAGCCTTAGCAAGTCCTTAAACTGCTTGAGACCTAAGCAAGTCTCTAAACTGCTTGTAGGTATGCGTTGGTAGAGAGTAGTCTCGTAAATTCCCGAAGTAAGAGGTAGCAACCACTACAACTCTTCCGCATATTGGCGTTGTCTGGGGCCAGCAAGACTGGGGACAGCAACAAAACGACCTGAGCAAGTCGAAAAAAGGCTTACTTATTTACCACAAGACTGAAAATTCACTATCTTGTTAGTAGACATGTTATAAAACCGTACTGTTGTTGCTTATGTGTCAATATTCTATTACATAATCGGCACAGAAGCAACAAAAATATACAAACTCGTGAGTTCAAGTCCACCGCCGCAACAATTTGCACATGTAGTTTAATGGTAAAACTTCTGCCTTCCAAGCAGTTAACGAGGGTTCGATTCCCTCCATGTGCTCCATTAGAGGGCGTTGCTGCCATCATTATTAAAAAAGAAAGGATGTGAGAAGATTGAGTAGAAGATTAAAATTTTTGTTAGAAAG
>JGI24503J29689_10029978_pt1 | contig 10790 bp, 8 predicted proteins | sample BioPla3RNA2_FD_29689 | JGI IMG/M metagenome (IMG submission 29689)
ATTCCAATGATAATTAAGTATAAAATTAATGTGATATTTACGTTTAGTGGTTCCAAATCATATTTGGTTTATGGCGTTAGAATGGGATTACTCATTTATTTTGCGAAAACAAAAGAAGAAAAAGAGGCTTTTTTGAAAGAAACAAAAAAGATTACTACTAGTACTTTAGGTTCACCAAATAGTTTAAGTATTCTTTTATTAAATGAAATTGTGAAAAGTAAAAAATTATATACGGAACAGAAGGCTTTAAAAGAAGTTTTACGCTTAAGGAGCAAACTATTTATTTCTTTAGTTAAAGAAAATAGTTTATGCATTTATCCATATAAAGAAGGTTTTTTTATTACAGTTAAGTGTAGAAACCCTATAGAGTTTACTAAAAAACTTAAGAATGATAAAGTTTATGTGATACCTACCTATAAAGGAATTAGAATTTCTTTAGGCAGTATTAACTTAAAAGAAATACCTATATTAATAGAAAAGATAAAAAAGAATTATGAAGTTTGTTAAGTTAGATATTAAACAAAGAATTGATCCGTTTTATTTTTCTTTAGAAGAATATTTATTAGAAAAAGATGAACAATATATTTTTATTTGGGATGTCTTTAACAGTGTTATTATTGGGAAAAATCAATTATTACACCGTGAAGTTCATTTAGATTATCTTAAAGAAAATAATATTAAAGTTTATAGAAGACCTTCAGGTGGTGGGGCAGTTTATAATGATTATGGTTGTATTAAATATAGTTTCATTTCAAAACGTCCTAAAAATGAAATGTATCATATTTTTTTAGGATTAATTAAAGATTTTTTAAAAGAGTATATTGAAGTTTGTTTTTCTGGAAGAAACGATTTATTATTTAATGAAATGAAGTTTTCTGGTAATGCATATTATCAAACTAAAAATGGTCATGTGTTACATGGAACAATTTTATATGATACTGATTTAACAGTATTAAAAAACGTCTTGAATCCGTCTAAATTAAAGTTGAAATCAAAAGGAATTAAGAGTGTTAAGTCAAGAGTAACTAACTTAAAACCTTATATCAATTTAAGTAGAGAAGAATTTAGAAAGTCGATGGATAACTATTTTACTAAATTTGAAACAATTACTTTAACTAATGATGAAATTTTAGAAGTTGAAAAAAGAATGAATCATTACAATGATTATAATTATATTTATGGGAAAAACCCTAAATATAAAATAGAGATTAAAGAAAGATTTCCTTATGGAGAGGTTATCTTATATTTAGATATTTTAAATGAGAAAATTATTGATGTTGAAATATATGGTGATTTTTTTGAAAAAGAGCCTTTAGATTCTTTAAAAATAAAGATTATTGGTACAACCAAAAATGATTTAGAAAAGATAATGAAACTAGAGCCTTCACAATATATTGAAGGAATGAGTAATAAGGATTTATATAATTTAATAAGAAAGGGGTTTTAATTATTATGGATGGTAAAAAGACAGCGTTATATGAAATTTTTAAAAAATATAATGCGACATTCACAAGTTATGGTGGGTTTTACATGCCAGTATCGTTTGAAGGGATTGTAAGTGAACACCAAGCAGTTAGGGAACATGCGGGAGTGTTCGATATTTCACATATGGGAGAAATATTTTTAAAAGGGGTAGATGCGAGTAAATTTTTAAATTATGTTTCAACTAATAACATTAATAAGATTGGTGAAGGACAAATGCAATACCACATTATTACTCATGATGATGGCGGAGTTGTTGACGATTTAATGGCTTATAAATTTAGTGATGAAGAGATTTTATTAGTATGTAATGCCTCTAATCAAGATGTTTTATATGAACATCTTAAAGAAGTCTTGAATAAAAGAAAAGATAGTGTTAAAGTTTTAAATGAAAGTAAAAATTATAGCGCAATTAGTATTCAAGGCCCAAAAGCATTAGAAATTTTATCTAATTATGTTAAAGATGTTAATATGGAGTTTATGACTTTTAGAACTTGTGATAAATTTTTAGTTTCTAGAAGTGGTTATACAGGTGAGGATGGATTTGAAATTTATGGAGACCACCAAGATATTATTTCTTTAACAGAAAAATTATTAAAAGAAGCGAAACCTTGTGGACTTGGAGCAAGAGATACTTTAAGGTTTGAAGCAGGATTACCTCTTTATGGCCATGAATTATCAGCGTATATTTCACCAGTTAAGGCAGGACTAAATTTCGCAATTGACTTTTCTAAAGAATTTATTGGAAGAGAAGCTTTACTTAAGGAAAAAGAATCATTAGATATGAAAATATTTGGGATGATTTTACTAGACCGTGGTATTGCAAGACAAGGTTATCTAATTTATGATGGAGAAGAAAATATTGGTTATGTTACTAGTGGGTTTATGATTCCAGGAACAAAAGATTCATACGCAAATGGGCTTATAAAGTCAAGTTATAAGATGGGTGATATTGTCACAATTGAAATTAGAAATAAGCGCGTTCAAGCACGCTTAAGGAAAAGATCATATATAAAGAAAAATTATGCGAGGTAGAAAAATGAGATATTACACAAAAACTGAAGAATGGGTTTTAATTAAAGGGGATAAAGCCATTGTGGGGCTTTCTAAACATGCCGCAGATGAATTAGGAGATATTGTTTATGTTGAACTTCCACAAGTTGGAGATTCATTTAAACAAGGTGAGTCATTTGGTGCAGTTGAAAGTGTTAAAGCTGCAAGTGATTTATATATGCCTCTTAGTGGCGTTATTAGTAAAGTAAATGAAGCATTAGAAGATGCACCCGAATTATTAAATGAAAAACCTTTAAAGGAGTTTTTAGTTGAATTAACTGATTTTGATATAAAAGAATTGGAAAATTTAATTAAAGAAAGTGATTATAAAGGATAGTACTATGTTTAAATATTTTCCTCATACAAAAGAAGATATTGATGCAATGTTAAAAGTTATTGGTGTTAAAACATTAGATGATCTTTTTCAAGTTATTCCAAAAGAAATCAAAGATAAAGCGGAATATGACTTAAAAGATGGATTAAGTGAATATGAACTTATTAAAAATTTAACTGAAATAGCTAATAAAAATAAGAGTTTACAAATCTTTAGAGGTGCAGGAGCATATGATCACTATATGCCTTCAATAATTCCTTATTTAACGCAAAGAAGTGAGTTTTTAACTTCGTACACACCATATCAACCTGAAATTTCCCAAGGAACACTACAGTATATCTTTGAGTTTCAGTCATACATTTGTGAATTAACTGGTTTAGATGTTGCAAATGCTTCACTATATGATGATGCAACAGCGGCTGCGGAAGCAATGCTGCTTGCGACTAATCACACAAGAAACAGTAAAGTTTTAATTAGTTCTACAGTTCATCCTAGCATTATTGCCACAGTAGAGTCATATGCATACAATAAGGGTTTCGAAATAATATTAATTCCAAAGTTTGATTATGAAACTTCCATTGATTTTATTAAAAGATATAAAGATATTGCTTGTGTTATTGTGCAAAATCCTAATTTTTATGGTGTAATTGAGGATTACAGTTTATTTTCTCAAATCATTCATGAAAATGGTGGGTTATTTATTATGATAAATGACCCTCAAACTTTAGCCATTTTAAAAACACCAAAAGAATATGATGTTGATATCGCGGTTGGTTCAGGACAATCGTTAGGAATACCTTTATCTTTTGGGGGTCCATATGTTGGATATATGGCAGTTAAGGAAAAATTTTTAAGAAAAATTCCTGGACGCATTTGTGGAATTACAAAAGATGTTGATGGAAAAAGAGCTTTTGTTTTAACACTTCAAGCAAGGGAACAACACATTAGAAGAGAAAAGGCTAATTCTAATATTTGTTCAAATCAATCACTTATGGCACTATGGGTTACTATTTATATTTCTTTAATGGGCAAAGATGGTTTAGTTAAAGTTAACGAAGCATCATATACAAATGCGCATTATTTAGAAAGTAAACTTTTAGAAACCAAATATTTTAAAAAAGTCCACGACAAACCTTATTTAAAAGAGTTTATTTTAAAAACTAATTTAGATATTAAAACTATTGAAAAAAAACTCATTAACAAAGGTTATTTGATTGGCCTACCTATAGATGATGATAAAATTATGTTTGCGGTAACGGAGAAATATTCAAAAGAAGATATTGATAAATTTGTGGAGGTGTTGACGCATGAGTTATGATAAGCTTATTTTTGAAATTTCTAAAAAAGGAAGAATTGGTCATGATTTAAATATTAGGTCAAATAATTTTAAAAACATTTCTAAAAATTTGTTAAGAGAAACTTCACTTAATCTTCCAGAGGTTACTGAACCTGATGTAGTAAGACATTATACAAATTTGAGTATGAAAAACTTTGGTGTTGATACAGGTTTTTATCCGCTTGGAAGTTGTACAATGAAATATAATCCTAAAATTAATGAAGTTGCGGCAAATATGCCTTTATTTACGGAAATGCATCCACTTACTCCAAGTTATGCTTCACAAGGTTCACTAGAAATAATGTATGAAACAGGTAAGTTGTTAGGAGAAATTACCGGAATGGATTACTTTTCATTTGCTCCATTTGCAGGAGCGCACGGTGAATTAGTTGGGTTAATGATTATTAAGAAATATCATCACCTTAAAAAAGATTTTAAACGGACAAAAATTATTGTTCCTGATAGTGCACATGGAACTAATCCCGCAAGTGCTTCAGTAGCTGGCTTTGAAACAGTAGAAGTTAAGTCTAATAAAGATGGAACTGTTGATATTAACTCGTTAAAAGAGTTATTATCAGATGAAATTGCGGGAATTATGCTTACCAATCCCAACACATTAGGAATCTTTGAAAAAGATATATTGAAAATTAGCGAGTTAATTCATGATGCAGGTGGACTTCTTTATTATGATGGTGCTAATTTAAATGCGCTTTTAGGAAAGGGGAAACCAGGATTAATGGGGTTTGATATTGTTCATTTAAATGTTCACAAAACATTTTCAACTCCACATGGTGGCGGTGGACCAGGTGCTGGACCTGTTGGAGTAGTAGAACATTTAAAAGAATTGCTTCCATCACCAGTAGTTATTAAAAGAGATAAATATGAATTTTATAATCCTAAACATAGTATTGGTAGGGTTGGTAAATTTTACGGTAATTTTGGTGTGGTTGTGAAAACTAACGCTTATATAAAAACACTAGGTAAACAGGCGTTGGAAAATGTTGGTAATTATGCGGTTTTAAATACTAATTATATTAAAGAATCTTTAAGAGATTATTATTTGCTTGTGGTTGATGAAGTCAACATGCATGAGGTTGTTTTTGACGGACTTAAAGATAAGTCTACCGGAATAAAAACATTAGATGTGGCAAAAAGATTACTTGATTATGGAGTACACCCGCCGACAATTTATTTTCCCTTAATTGTTAATGAGGCAATGATGATTGAACCTGTTGAAACAGAATCAAAAGAAACTTTAGATAATTTTATTAATGTGATGAAGTTGATTGCGAAAGAAGCAAAAGAAAATCCTGAGCTTTTAAAAAATGCTCCTTACAATACAAAAGTAAGAAGATTAGATGAAGTTTTAGCGGCAAGAAAACCCATTTTGAAATATAAAGATTTGTTTAAAGAATAAGGAAAAGCGCTTTTTAAAGCGTTTTTTCATTCTTAAAAGTATGAATGTAAAGTAAAATGGACATTTTATAATGCAACAAAAAGTATACTTTTTAACGAGTATGTGATATTATATTACTGCGTAAGTAAAGGATTATTGATTAGTTCAATATTACTTAAATAAAGAGGTTAATAATGAAAAAATATTTTGGTACTGATGGGATACGCTCTAATAGTTTATATCTTCTTTCAAATGGTTTTTCTTATAAGGTTGGAAAAGCTGTCGCAAAAGCATTTGATGTAAAAGAAGTAATAATTGGTTGTGATACAAGAGAATCAAGTCTTCCTATTTTAAATGAGATTACTAAAGGGTTAAATCAATTAGGGGTGGTAGTTTATTTTCAGGAAAATGCCACAACACCTATGATTGCCTATTATTCTAAATTGAAAGAAATGATTGGAATTATGATTACCGCTAGTCATAATCCTTATTTTGATAACGGAATTAAAATATTTAATAAAGGTTACAAAACTGATGATGAAATAGAAGAAAAAATCGAAAACTTTATTAATAATATAAATGAAAATGACGCAAACTCAAATTATTCATATGTTAAAACAAATGAACCTTTAAATGCATATTTAAGGTTTTTTGATTCTTTATTATTAGAGGCCGGAGCAATTAATGCTTGTTTTGATTGTGCAAATGGTGCGAGTTATAAAATAATAGAAGAAGTAATTAAACGTTATGTTCCTAAAGGAAAAGCGTATAATGTTTCTCCTAACGGAAAAAACATTAATGATGGTGTTGGATCAACACATTTGGATTTTTTAAAATCAGTTGTTGGTTCGCATGATATCGGTTTCGCTTTTGATGGCGATGCAGATAGATGTTTAATTGTTTCAAAAAATGGTAAGATAGTAGATGGGGATATGATGATGTATATCTATGCGTCATATATGAAAAAGAAAGGTTTGCTTAAAGATAATCATGTCGTTCTTACTAAAATGAGTAACCCAGGAATTTTAAAGGCTTTCAAAGAAGAAAACATTACGTATTCTCTTTGTGATGTTGGTGATAAATATGTTAAAGCGGAAATGGATGAGTATTCATATACTTTAGGTGGTGAAGCAAGTGGACATATTATCTTAAATCACTTGATGCATTCGGGCGATGGAGTTTTAATGGCCTTATACATGTTAAAAATATTAAAAGAAGAAAATTGCAATTTAGAAGATTATTTGAAAAAAGTAACTCCTTATCCTTTTAAAATGATTAACATTAAAGACGTTAGTAAAGATGTATTAAAAGATGAAGAGGTAATTAACTTAACAAAGAAAATAAAAGAAATTTTTAAGGAAGATTATTTAGTATTAATTAGGCCAAGTGGCACTGAACCATTAATTAGGGTAACAATGAGTTACAAAGATGTGAAAATATTAAACGAACAAATTAACCAAATGGTTGATTTAATTAAAGAAAAAGGAAAAATGATATGACATACGCTCTTATTTTAGCAGCAGGAAAAGGCACAAGGATGAAAAGTGAAATACCTAAATGTGCTTATCCAATTTTGAAAAAACCAATGATAAGTTATATTGTAGAAAAATTAGAACAAACAAACAATGTAAATGAAATTGTTTGTGTAGTTGGATATAAAAAAGAAGTTTTTTATGATTTATTACAACAAAGAGTTACATTTGTAACACAAGAAAAACAATTAGGGACCGCAAACGCCGTTTTAAGTGCGAAAGTTATTTTAGAAAACAAAAAAGGAACAACGTTAATTGTCCCTGGTGATGTACCTTTAATGTCTACAAAATTAACAGATAAAATTATTAATACGCATCATGCTTCAGGTAATGATTTAACAGTTGTTTCTATGATTGTAGATAACCCAAAAGGATATGGAAGAATCCTTAAGGATGATGATGGAAATGTAGAAAAAATAGTAGAAGATAAAGATGCTACATACGCTGAAAAACAAATTCGTGAAGTTAATAGTGGTGTTTATGTTATCAATAATGAATACCTTTTTGATGTGTTAAAAGAAGTTAAAACAGAAAATAAAAATCAAGAATATTATTTAACAGATATTGTTAATTTGATGTATGGAAAATATAAGGTTGGCTCGTTTGTTGTTAGAGATGTTCACCAAGTAATGGGAGTAAATGATTTATATCAAATTAGTATTGCAGAAAGGTTTTTAAGAGAAGATATTAATAGAGTTCATATGACTAATGGTGTTTCTATGGTTAACCCAGAAACAATAACGATTGGTTATGATGTTGTTATGGAACCAGGTGTTACTATTTTGCCGAACACAACCATTACTGGGAAAAGCGTTATTAAAACTGGTGCGATAGTAGGGCCTAATACAGAAATTCATGAATCGGAAATTCATGAAGATGTAATTGTGAAACACAGTTTAATTTTTGATAGCACTGTAATGGAAAAAAGCACAATAGGGCCGTTTGCTCACTTAAGAGAAAACGCAATTGTTGGTATTGGCAATAGAATTGGAAACTTTGTTGAAATTAAAAATTCACAAACAGGTCGCGAAACTAAAGCTGCTCATTTATCATATATTGGAGATTCAAGTGTAGGCAGTAGAGTTAACTTTGGTTGTGGTTCAATTACAGTTAACTTTGATGGTGTTTCAAAACATAAAACTAACATTGGTGATGATGTATTTATTGGTTGTAATGTTAATATGATTGCGCCACTAAATATTTCTAATAATGTTTTTATTGCGGCAGGTTCAACTGTGACAAAAGATATTCCAGAAGGATCACTTGCGATTGCGAGAGGAAGACAAGTTAATAAGACAGATTATTATACTCACTTAATTAAACCAAAACCTGAAAAATAAAAGGAGGCATTATTATGGAAAGAAAAGCCCCGAAAATTGTTATTAAAATAGAATTAGCGCTGTGGGATTTATTTATTTTCCTTTCAGTGTACTTTTTTATTGGCAGTAGGTTTGTTGATTTAACAGAAACAGAAAACTTATTAAGATTTGGAGTTTTTACTATTATTATTGCCGCATTAAGTGTAGGTGCTTTTATCTTAGCACAAATTTATAGTATGCTTATAAAGCATTTTGGATTTCAAGAAATTTTAAGAATAAGTATTGCCATTATTAGTAAGAACTTATTATTTATGGTGTTTTTCTTAATATTTAGAGATTTAAGTCCATTTGTCTTTTATGTTTATTTGATTTTTATTCCGGTTGAGATTACTTTGATTGTTTTCCCTAGAACAATCCCAAGAATAATGAGATATGTAACCCAATGGTATCGCCGTCAAGATGGTTTAAGGACATTAATCATTGGTGCTGGTAGTGGAGGTTATATTGTTTTAACGGAAATAATGGATAATAAAAAAAGAGATAATAAAGTAATTGGTTTCGTTGATGATGATACTAATAAGATTGGGGCAAAAATGAGTGGTATTAAAATTTATGGTCCAATTAAAAATATTAAAGAAATAATAAAAAAAACAAATGCAGAAGAAGTAATTATTGCGATAAAAAGTTTAAAGCCAAAATCATTAGCGGGAATCATTAATGATGTTACTGAATGTGATGTTTCAGTTAAAAAAATGCAAGTTTTAAGTGATGTTTCTAATGAAAAAGAAGTTAAAATAGTTAATGTTAAAGTGGAAGATTTGTTAAATAGGGAACCCATTGCATTGGATAATGAAGGAATTTCGAGTTTCATTAAAGATAAAGTAATTTTAGTCACTGGTGGTGGTGGTTCTATAGGAAGCGAATTATGTAGACAAATTGTTTCTTATATACCTAAAAGACTAGTAATTTTTGATATTTATGAAAATACCACTTATGAAATTCAAATGGAATTATTGCGTTTATTCCAAAAAAATCCAAGTTTAAAATGTGAATTAAATGTCATTATTGGTAGCGTTTATAATTATGAAAGAATTAAATCAGTCTTTGAAAAATATAAACCAAATATTGTTTTCCATGCTGCAGCTTACAAACATGTTCCATTAATGGAAGATGCCCCAGTGGAGTCATTAAGAACTAATGTTTTGGGCACATATTATGTAACTATTTTAGCTGATGAATATAAAGTTGATAAGATGGTTTTAGTATCTACTGACAAAGCAGTTAGACCAACTTCAATAATGGGTGCTTGTAAGAGATATGCAGAAAATATTATTCAAAACCAAAATGAAATTTCTAAGCATACAAATTATTCTGCAGTAAGATTCGGTAATGTTTTAGGATCTAACGGTTCAGTGATTCCACTATTTAAAAAACAAATTGAAGATGGTGGACCACTAACTGTAACGCATAAAGAAATTGAAAGATATTTTATGATAATTCCTGAGGCAGTTGGGCTTATTTTACAATCAGCTGTATATGCTAAAGGTGGAGAGATTTTTGTTTTAGATATGGGTAGTCCAGTGAAAATATTAGATTTAGCTGAAAGAATGATTAGGCTTTCAGGCTATGTGCCATATAAAGATATTGATATAAAAATTACTGGCTTAAGACCAGGTGAAAAACTATATGAAGAACTTTTAATTGATACAAACACAAATGCCCACAAGAAAACTGATAATGAAAAAATATTTATTGAACATGAACCACATTTAAATACTGAAGAGCTTAACATGAAGTTTATTTCTGAAAACATTAATAATTTATCCAATGAAGATGCGGTTAAATTAGTACAGGAAACTATTAAAACATATAATTCTAATAATATAGAAAAAAAATAAAGCGAAATTTTCTCGCTTTATTTTTAAGATTTATTCTATTAAAGATGCGGCTTCTTTGTCTAAATATACTGTGACATATGGATGTCTTTTTAATATTGTTAAAGGCCATGCTTCGTCTTCTTTTCCATTAATCAGTTGTTTAATTGCTTGAGCTTTATTTTTCCCAAAGGCAATTAACATAATTCTTTTCGCGCTCATAATGTCTTTAAGACCCATTGTGACCGCAGATGTAGGAACATCTTCAATTGAATCAAAAAACCTTTTATTATCTTCGATTGTTGATTCTGCTAAAGTAACATAGCCTGTTTCGGAATCAAAACTAGTTCCAGGTTCATTAAACCCAATATGTCCATTACTTCCTACTCCCAAAATTTGAATATCAATGCTTTTTTCTTTAATTAATTTTGTGTAAGATTGTGGGTTTTCTAGGGTAGGAAAAT
>JGI24503J29689_10031048_pt1 | contig 10787 bp, 11 predicted proteins | sample BioPla3RNA2_FD_29689 | JGI IMG/M metagenome (IMG submission 29689)
TTTAGATTTAGACGACGCTAACAACAAGAAAGCAACTCAAATGAAACGTATAACCGAAGCTGCTGAATTGCCTGTTGCTAAGTTAAAACTTGGTGAATCTGCAATCAACATCTACAAATATGGTCGTGCAATCGAAGCTTCCTACGAAGCATTAAGAAGAATGACTTTAGATGTATTCAATATTCATTTACAAGAAATAGGCGTACAAGCTGCTGACAACAAAGTAGCTGAAATTTTATCAGTTATAAAAGATGGTGACGGAAACAATAATGCTGCTACAAGCTACAAAGCAAAAGACCTTGATAGTGCATTTTCTGCTTCATTGACAAGAACTGCATGGATAAAATTCCTGTTGAAATTCTATCCAAGAGCTTGCAATACAGTAGTTTCTAACGAAGATGGATTATTGCAAATACTTGAAGTGTTATATCCTGCTGGAGATGTTGCTTCCAAAATGGACGCTTTGCTTGCAAATGGATTAAATGTTGCTGTTACATTGCCGCAAAATCTTGTAACAAATGTTACATTATTGTATAGCCCTCATGTTGAAAAAATCGGTGGCAAAGTGCCTCTTTACGGATTAAACAGAGAGTCTGCAATTGAGGAAATATTCGAACTTGGTTCAACTATCAACGAAGCTGATACATTCATTAAGAACCAAACTAAGATAATGACAGTTTCCGAAAATAGCGGTTTCAGAAAAATACTTAAGAAGTCGTCTGCAATAATGACACTTGAATAATAGGGGGTGACACCCCTATGATTACGAATAGGATATTGAAAAACGATTATTGGGAAAAAAGAATTAGGGATAAGATGGGTGTCGATGATGCCTATCTTCCCGATGATTTATTGAACTCACCAGATATTATCACGCTTGCAGAAGCAAATATAATCGAGAAAATATCTGATTATGCTACTTTAGATGGCGATTTAAGAGTTTACCTTGAATATGCTGTTGTGCTTGAATGTTGCATACTCTTGTGTCCTTCAATGGGTGCAAGATTACCTAAGAAAGAAACAGGTCCGCATGGTAGTTATGAATTAGGAAGCGATTGGAACAAAAGAAAAGCTGAATTTGAAGAAGATAGAAACAGATTTATTGGTAAAATTCTTGAAGAAATTGCTCCTAATAGTATTCCTACATTTAACAGCTTTATAGTTACTTATCCGAAAAGGGGTTGGTAGATTTGAGTTATGCTAAAAAATTCTTAAAATCAAAAGGAATGGATTGCACGATTCAACGACCTACTCCTTTTCAAACTAAAGTTTCAATTAAGCGGTCAACAAATTCTGTCTATAATGTAGGCGTTCGTGAAGCGTTCTTTGAGGGCTTAATTCCCCTTGAGAGCGATTTAAAGAGTGGCGAGGCATTAACTATCAATAATGATAATTACATTGTTCAAACGGTCAATTATGACCTTGCAAGTAAAGAATTAGAATTCTATTGTGCGAAGTGTAATACTATCGTTCAACATCAAAGGTACGAGGAAACTATTGACGAAAATCTTAATGTTGTAATGGATTGGGAAACAATTAATTCTGATATTCCCGCTTATGGCGAAGTAATCACTTATAGAATGATTCAACAAGACCCGGGATTGTTAGAAGGCACAAAATACACTTTACAAGTACCAAAGTCTTTAGGCGTTGAATTGCTTGATAGGTTTACTTTTAATGGCGAAAAATATGAGGTTATTTCGATTGATGATATTGGACTTAAAGGAATTTCAAGAATACAACTCAAAATAGATTTAAGGGCTGATTAATATGTCAATTAAATTCGACAGCCAAAGCTGTATTTTGGCTTTAAAACAAGAGTTAATGTTTACTATGAAGCAACTACAACAAGAACTTTTAAACGAAGCTAAACAGCGAATGAATACCCCAGAAGGTAGAGAAAGTTTAACTGACGGAGATATAACAGATATTGCTAATGTGATAAGTGTTTCTATTGTTGGCGGTGCTTTTGCCGCTATGGATTCCTACGGTACTGGCTCATTAATGGACGAGAGCAATCCTGCTTTAGCTGACTATAAAAATAGTTTCTTTATGGAACCCCGCAAGAGGCGATAATAAAATTCGTTCAAGACAAGCTGGCATACCTTATACAGATATATTCGGAAATGAAAAAGTAAGTCGTTCTCCAAAGGCTGGCTATGACTTGGAACAAAAAGGCGGTAAATATGCCCCCACTCCCCCATCTTATGCGATACAAAATGCAGTGCGTTGGATGAAAAACGGTCGTATGCAAAGGCTGATTAAAGAAACCATTGCAATGTTTAACTTTGGCAGATTTATAATAACTGATAAGAGGTGATTAAAATGTTCAATCCCTCCAAAGACCTCACGGAAGTACAAAGAATTTTAATTAATGACAGTAAAATATTAGAACTCATGGGACTAACGAATGCAGCTCCTGTTGACAAGGCTAAAAGAATTATAAAGCGAAGTAAATTCAGTGATTTAGCAACAAATGAAATTAGGCTTTGCATATTCTTTTTACCCGCAAGAAAAACGAGAAACATTGTTGTCCATGAAGAATTAATACAAATTGACTGTCACGTACCATATTCATATGACTACAAAGCATATGACATACAAGCAAGAATATTTGAACTCTTGCAAAGAAAAAAGGTTAATAATAGGTATCTTGAATTTGAAGGACAATTAGGCGAGCTATCCACTGCGGATGGCTTTTTTTGTGCAGGAAGCAGATACCAATTTTACAGAAATGTTTAGAATTTTGAAAGAAGAAAGGAAGTGTTTATATGCAACCAATAGTATTTAACAAAGCTGGTAAGATTTTATTAAAACAATATGTAAATGGCGTTCCAACAATGGAGAAATCTTTATCAAGAATGGGTGTTGTTCAGCAAATAACTCCTAATATTAGTATCAATGGAACTCCAATTGAAGATGGTAATAGTTTATGGGACGCTGCTAACCTTGATACAGGAATTGAAGCGACAATAGCTGTTCAATTAGGATATATGCCTACTGAACTTTATGCTTTTATTATGGGTGACGAATCGAAAGTATTAGCAACTGCTGATTTCCCTGTAATTGATGAAGAGATTATAGTACCCGAAACTACTCCTTATGAAGTAACCTTAAAACATACTCCTACTGCTGACGGTGTTATTGTTGTAGATATTCACAATAAAGCACTTACAAAAGAGACAACGACTCCTGCTGTTGGAAAGTATGTGTTAGCGAGTAATAAATTGACTTTCCATAAAGATGATGCTGGTAAAGCTTTATTTGTAACTTATTACTATTCTGCAAGCAATGTAACTAATTTTGGACTGCCGAAAAATCCTGTTAGACCTGCTTATCAATTGGTTATCGTAGGTGAAGCACAAGGCGAAGATGAAACTCTTTATGAAGTTGCAACTACTGTTGATAAGTGTAAAGTATTAGGAAATATCAATCCTCCACAGCAAGGCGGAACTCCAACCCCTGTAACTATTACATTTACAGTATTGAAACCAAGAGGAACTAATAAGGCTGTTGACTATATGGCTGTTCCTATTGAAGCTCCCACTGAAGAAGAAGAAGAAGCAGAAGAACCCACTGAACCAGAACCATAAGAAATAATTTACAAATAAAACCTTGGAGGTAAAAATAAATGGCTAAAGAAACAAAAACCTCTCCTACTCCCCTATCAGTAATGTTGGGGAGCGGAGATTTTTTAATTGTAAAAGATAAGAAATACAAAGTAAAACCAATAGCTTTAAAGGATATTGAAGAATTTATGAGTGATGAATTAAGCATAGGTTCTCAATTGTTTAATATTACTAATCCTGACCGAAGAAAGAAAGTTGACAGATGGCTTACAGGATATTGTTTAGATGAAAAAGACAATCCTATAAACCTTGAAACAGCTATGAATGAAGGTTGGGATATAGTTGACTTAAAAGAATTTATGAAAAAGCTGTGTGATATATCGGGATAGCTACGGCTCCCTCCAGTGATAGCGAGGATAAATATAGCAAGTTGACTTTTGATGAACTTAAAAATGAGTGTGTTAAAAGGAAACTTGCTTTTTCTTTTGATATGGACGTTGAGCAATTAATAAAACTGCTTAAAGACGATGACAACAAGCCTCCTGACTGGGGGAAAATCTATTCAAGAGTGCTGTATCATACAGGAATGCACTATGAAGAAATTGCAAGAAGAACTATTCCTCAAATTATGGCTATCTTGGATGGAGCCGGTGAAAATATATCAATAAAATTAGGGTTGCCTACAGGCGATTCTCAATCCCCTACTACCCCACAAACAGATGAACCGCCAAAAGTAAGTCAATTTGCAGCTATGGCGAATATGTTTAGTGGGATTTAAAATGGTGGTGATTATATGAATGACCAAGCCGCCGTACGAATAATTCAGTCATTAGATTTAGATTATTCAAAGGCGATTTTATCAACAAAACATTTCGAACAGTCGATTCAAAGCTTGAACAATCAGTTGAAAGGCATGAAAGGCATCGCTATTCAAACTGCCAAAGATATAAATGCCACGTTTTCATCGCAACTTGGGATTGTAAATAACAAACAAATAGTAGACCAATACGGACACGCATTTAAGACAATTCAATCTCAATCTACCAAAGTAGGAACAGGTATAGCACAAAGTTTTACGCCTGCTACAAAAGCAGCTAAAGACCACATTAAGACAGTTCAGGATGTTGGCAAGGAATACAGTATTATGGATAGTCAATTTCAAAGAAGGATATCATGGTTTTTGACAGGTGGCTTGATATTTGGCTCTCTAAAAGGTGCTAAAGAAGCCATTACAACTATCAAAGACGTTGAAATGGGCATGATAGAGATTGCGAGAGTTATGGAAGATAGCACTTTTGTATTTGAAAACTATCGAGATGAACTTCTGCAATTAGGCGTGGACTATGGACAATCATTTGAAACAGTCCAACAGATAGCATTAAGATGGGCGCAATCGGGTTACAATGTTGCAGACAGTTTAGAACTTGCAAAGACTTCCCTGTTGGCTTTAAATACTGCCGAATTAGATGCTAAAAATGCAACTGAATCAATGATTGGTATTATGGCACAATGGCAATTACAAGCCGAAGAATTGGCTTTAGTAATGGATAAAATCAATCTTACTGCTGATAACTACTCTATTACAAGTCAAGATTTAGTGGACGGTTTATTGCGGTCAAGTGGTGCTGCAAGAAATATGAACATGACATTAGATGAAACCATCTCATTATTAACTGTTATGCGTGAAGCAAGCGGTAGAACGGGACGTGAGGTAGGAAATGCTTTAAACAGCATTCTGAGCTATATTGCAAGAGATACTTCAATCAATACTCTTGGTAGATTAGGAATAGCAGTTAAAGACGAAGCTGATAATTTCAGAAATGCAATGGACATATTTAGAGACATATCTGCAAAATGGAAAACTTCAAGTGCAGAAATTCAAGATGGCTTTGTGGCTTCTGCCGATGAAGCGGGTTTATTCAACGAGGAATTAGCTGTATCTTTAGGATTACAAGAAGAATGGAATGATTTACAAAGAAGAGATGTTTCTCAATCTTCCGCAGGTGTTCACAGAAGAAATTACTTTATCGGTATGATTAACAGAATGTCAAATGCTCAAGAAGTGCTAAATGGATTAACTGACGCAGCAGGCTATTCAATGGCTGAAAACGAAAGAACCATGGACACCCTTGAAAAGAAATATCAGTCATTGAAAACTTCTGCTGAACAATTAGCTGTCGCTTTAGGCGACGCTGGATTATTAGACTTACTGAAAGATATCGTTGACGCAGGAACAAATGTTACAAGTGCAATTGCGGGCGTTGATGATGAAATGAAAGCATTATTGACAACTGCTTTGGAATTAATTGCTGTTATCGGTTCGATAAAAGCTATTAGCGGATTGTTTACTGATAAGAATTTATTATTAGGTGCTGGAGCTTTATTGCCCGGATGGACTAAATTGCTTGTTATTATTCCAAGTGTCATAGCTGCGATTTCCTTATATGCAAACAATTTAAAAAATACAGATACAGTAGTTAGAGATTTTACCGAACGCAAAGACAAGCTAACTAAAAGTTATGAATCCGCAATAAAAGCAATCGAAGAAACCAAAAATAGTATGCTTGGCGAGGCTAAAACTGCCGAAATATTAGCTGAAAAGTTAGAAGAACTAACTCAAAAAGAAGAATTAAATGTCGCTGAAAAAGAACAGCTAAAAGTTGTTGTAGACCAATTAAATAATATTTTCCCAAATTTAAGTTTGGCAATTGATGAACAGACTGGCAAGATTATCGGAAATACTACTGCTATTTATGACAATATTGCAGCTTTAAGAGAACAAGCTTTAGCGCAAGCATATAAAGCTAAGATGCAAGCTACTGCAAATGCTTATGTTGAACAGGAAATTGAGCTTGAAAAAGTAAGAAAACAAATCAGGGAAACGCAAGGTGAAATATATGCATCACAAGGCAAACAAACACAAGCAGAATTAAATGCACAAGCTGAAATTGACGCATTAAGAGAAAAAGGCTATAGTAAGCGAACTTTAACGATTAAAGAAAATGCTATAAGAAAGAAATACGGAATTACTGACGCTAAAATGGATATCAATAAGGCTTACGATACCTTGAATTCTTTAAAGACAATGGAAGCTGAATACGCTGGTTTATTAGAAGGTTTAGACGCAGAATTAGAAGGTTGGATGAATAAGGTAACTGAAACATCTTCTAAAGTAGGTGGAAATGATTATGTTCCAACCACTCCAAGCGGAACAAGCACAGGAACAGGCAAAGCATCAAGCGGAAGTTACAGAAACACAGCTTTAGAGAACGCTTTAAAAGTGCTTGATTACAAGCGATACATTAACGAACTAACTCTTGAAGATGAACTCAAAATGCTGTATGAAATCAAGGCTAACCATGTTAATACTGCTGACGAATTAATGGATATTAACAAGCGTATTTATACTGCTGAACAAAAGTTACTTGACGAAAAGAAAAACAGTTACAAGCTTGAAGAAAGAAATATTCAACATTTAGCAAAATTAGGTGTTTATAGCGTTGAACAGCAAATAGAAGCTTACAGAGAACTTTATTCCGTAAAAGCCGAATCTCTTGCAGATGAGCAAAATAGAGTTGAAAATCTATTTAACCTTTACAAACAATTGCTTTCAGAAGAACAGAGAAAAATTAAAGATGCTTATAATGAAAGAATTGACTTAATTGACGAAGAAGCTAAACGGAAGAAAGAAAACCTTGAAGATGAAAAGAAAGCTATTCAAGAACAATTAGACTTGCTTGACAGAAAAGATAACGAGCGAAGTTATAAACAGACAATGCAAGGTTTGCAAGACGAGCTTAAATATTGGAGCGTTCGAACTTCCGAAGAAGCAAGGAAAAAGGTCATTGAAATTCAGGAACAGATTGAAGAAGAAAAGTATAAGCACGAGCTTGAAAAGCAGAAACAAAGCTTACAGGATAAAATTGACGTATTAGACGATGAAATAGACGAAGTTGAAAGAGTGGCCGAAGAAGAAAAAAAGAAATGGGAAAAGTCTTATAAACAGATTGAAAAGGCATTCGATACTCATAGCACAAATATAGTAGCTTTAGCGGGTGCAATGTCAAAAGAAGCTTACCAGGAATGGGTTAATAATTATTTAGTACCTTTACAGGGTGCTTTATCTTCTGGAAACTATGATATGTTTGATAGTTTTACAGGTAGTTTAGGTGGTTCGATTGATAAGTTAGACTCAAGAAATTCAATTAATGCACAGATTTATCAAGCAGCTAAGGCGATATTAAGCCTTAAAAAACAATGGACTGAAGGTGATGCTTCTGCTGCTCAAAAGGCTACTCAATATTATAATCAACTAAGAGGGTTAGGCGGTAAAGGACAAACTGTAGCCGACATCCTTAATGCAAGTAATTATGAGGATGCAATGAGATATGTAAGCAATTTACCTAAATTCCATGATGGCGGAAAGGTGCTTAGTGACGGAAAACTCATTGCGAAGAAAGGAGAAATGATTTTAACTCCGGATTTATCTTTGAAGATGGAAGGTTTATTAAACTTCTTAAAAGGCAGTACAACATTTAACAAAACATCAACATCAAATGCTTATGACAATCGAAAAGAAGTTAAAATTGACAGATTGGTTAATATCGAACGTAACATCATGGAAGATGAAGTTGACAGCGATATGTTTGCGAGAGAAATAAATAGATTAGTAAAATCAATAATTTAAGAGGGGCGAAAGAGCAGTATAAAATATTGCTCTTTTTTATTCTGTCTCTACGACGTTAAACAATGGGGTGGTCTATGGATGAATGGATAAAAGAATATTGGATTAAGACATTATTTGGTGGGATAATTAGTGCTTTTGGAGCGTTGACTATATGGATTAAAAAGAAATTTAAACGTTCAGAAGCGGTTGAAAAAGGTGTACAGGCATTGCTTAGAAACGAGATTATTAAAGAATATAATCACTGGTTAGAAAAAGAATATTGCCCTATTTACGCAAAAGACAATATTAAGAATATGTATACACAATATCACGGTTTAGGACAAAATGGCGTGATTGATAAATTGTATGAGGAAATTTTAGATTTACCAACCGAAAAACCAAAAATAGAAAAGGAGAGATAAAATGGACATAGAATTATTAAAAGAATTTGTTAAACCAGAATTATTAGTTTTAATACCTGTATTGTATTTAATCGGGGTTGCTATTAAAAGTACATTGTTAATTAAGGACAAGTTTATTCCACTTACATTAGGTTTAGTTGGTATAGCTTTATCTGTACTATGGATATTAGCAACGGAAACTATTACAGGTAACCAACATATTTTTATGGCTATATTCACAGCAATAACACAAGGTGTATTATGTGCGGGTGCAAGCGTGTATGTAAATCAACTAATTAAACAATCGCTTAAAAAGGAATAGTGATTCGTTAACTGAAAATGTAGGGAAAATAGAAAAAACAATAGTAATCGAAATGAAGAATAAAATAGATTCAGAAATTGCGAAAGTGGGGTTGAAGTGAGTAGATGAAAATACAAGGTACCAACATATCCATGATTCGTGGAGATAGTGAAGCAATAAAAGTATCATGTAGAAATGAAAGTGGAGTTGATATTCCTTTAGTTGAAGGTGATATTGTATATTTTACAGTTAAGAGAAGTACCAACACAGAAGAAAAAATACTACAAAAGATTATAACTGAATTTACTGAAGGCGCTGCATTGATTAATATATTCCCAAAGGACACACGAGAATTAAAAACAGGTATCTACTATTATGATATACAACTTAACAGGGCAAATGGACAAGTTAAGACCATTATTCCACCTTCAAAATTCACTATTAATGCGGAGGTGACGTATGAATAATATAATAGGAATCATAGAAGATAGTTCAATGGAAGTAGTAGTTGAAATAAAAGATTCAGGTCCTAAAGGCGACCCTGGCGAAAAAGGTGAGAAGGGCGACCCTGGCGAAAAAGGCGAGAAAGGCGACCCTGGCGAAAAAGGTGAGAAAGGCGACCCTGGCGAAAAAGGTGAGAAGGGCGACCCTGGCGAAAAAGGTGAGAAAGGCGACCCTGGCGAAAAAGGTGAGAAAGGCGACCCTGCTACAGTAAATAACATTGTAGCGGTAGATGGTAATATAGAATTAACAGCAAATGATATTCCCTATGATGAAGACACATCAGTACAAGGCGCTATTGATGAACTTAGGCAACAAACTAACACTTTAGATGCCAATAAAGTTGATAATTCACGTGTACTTACAGATGTGCCAGTAAATGCAAAATTTACCGATACGGTATATGAACACCCTTCAACACATTCGGCTGATATTATTGTAGACGGAACAACAAATAAGGTATTTACAGCAATAGAAAAAACCAAACTGTCTGGTATTGAAGCTGGAGCAAATAATTATACACATCCCGCAACACATTCAGCAGACATTATAGTTGATGGTACAACAAATAAAGTTTTTACCGCAACTGAGAAAACTAAACTATCTAATATTGAAGAAAATGCGAACAATTATATTCATCCGACCAATCATCCCCCAAATATAATTTCACAGGATAGTAATAATAGGTTTGTTACTGATACAGAGAAATCTGCATGGAATAATAAATGGGATTTTGATGAAGAAACAATCAAGCAAGTAAAAGTAGACAATGCAGCCAACGCCGATACAGTAAATGGAAAAACTGTAGAGTCAAACGTGCCAGCAGGTGCAAAATTTACAGATACTTTAACCACTATTAATGGTAAGACAGGAGCAATCACCAAGGCAGATATTGTGGCGATTGGTATTCCTGCTCAAGATACTATATATAGCCACCCTAGCACACACCCTGCAAGTATGATAACTGAAACTACCACTAAAAGATTTGTCAGTGATGCGGAAAAAAACACTTGGAATACGGTAACTAGTAAAGCTGACCTAACTTATGTAAATACTGAATTAAATAAAAAAGTTGACAAAATATCTGGAAAAGGTCTTAGCACAGAAGATTATACAAGTGCTGAAAAAACAAAGTTATCAGGAATTGAGGCGGGTGCAGAAGTAAACCAAAATGCTTTTAGCAATATAAAAGTAGGTACTACAACTATAGCTGCAGATTCAAAAACGGATACTTTAGAGTTGACAGCAGGAACTGGCATAACGCTAACACCAGATGCCACAAATGATAAAGTAACCGTTAGTGTAGCCTCTGCTCCCAAATTAACTACAGCAAGGACAATAAGTTTATC
>JGI24503J29689_10099554_pt1 | contig 10762 bp, 8 predicted proteins | sample BioPla3RNA2_FD_29689 | JGI IMG/M metagenome (IMG submission 29689)
AATGTTATCCACATTCTTGATTTTTGAATTATGAAATATCCTCACTTAAGTGATTTACTAAAGACATGTCGATAGTAAAGAAATGTAAAAAAAATTAAGGGGAGGGTTTTTTATGTCAACTGAATTAGCTATGCAAAAAAGCGCTACACAACAAAACATTCAAAAGTTTGGACGGTTTTTGAGCGGAATGGTAATGCCAAACATCGGTGCGTTTATTGCTTGGGGACTTATTACTGCATTCTTTATTCCGACAGGTTGGGTACCTAATGAAAAATTAAGTGCAATGGTTGGACCTATGATTACCTATTTGTTGCCATTATTGATTGGTTATACCGGCGGTAAGATGGTTGCAGATGTAAGAGGTGGCGTACTCGGTGCTATCGCTACCATAGGTGTTATTATGGGCGCAGACGTTCCAATGTTCTTAGGAGCTATGATTATGGGACCTCTTGGCGGATATGTAATTAAGAAATTCGACCAAGCAGTAGAAGGAAAAATACCAGCAGGATTTGAAATGCTTGTTAATAACTTCTCAGCCGGAATTATCGGAGCTATTATATCTATTTTAGCATATCTTGGCATAGGACCTTTAGCGGCAGCTTTAAATAATGCATTGGGTGCAGGAGTTCATGCGATCGTTAATGCAGGATTATTGCCACTCGTATCTATTTTTATCGAACCAGCAAAAATCTTATTCTTAAACAATGCGATTAACCATGGTGTATTAGGACCAATCGGAATTCAACAAGCTGAACAACTTGGAAAATCTATCTTCTTCTTATTAGAAGCAAACCCAGGACCAGGACTTGGAATTTTACTTGCATACTGGTTATTTGCAAAAGGATCAATAAAAGAGTCTGCTCCAGGAGCAATTATTATTCATTTCTTAGGTGGAATTCATGAAATTTACTTCCCATATGTGCTTATGAATCCAGTATTATTACTTGCAGTAATCGGCGGAGGAATGAGCGGTGTATTCACATTAAGCATCTTTGGAGCAGGACTTGTAGCAGCACCATCCCCAGGAAGTATTCTTGCAGTACTTGCTATGACTCCAAAGGGAGGATTCTTCGGAGTAATCGCAGGGGTTGTAGTATCTGCAGCAGTAAGTTTCTTGATTGCTTCCTTCTTTGTTAAGAGAGCAGCTGGCTCAGAAGATCAAGATTTAGAAGGTGCAAAAGCAGCGGTACAAAACTTAAAAGGAAAACAACCTTTAAGAAAAGTAAGCGTAAAACAAATCATCGTTGCATGTGATGCAGGAATGGGATCAAGTGCAATGGGTGCAACTAAATTAAGAAACAAACTTAAAAATGCAGGCCTTGATGTAAGTGTTGTTAATAAATCTATTGAGCAAATTCCAGCAAATGCTGAAATCGTTATTACTCATGAAAGCTTAACATCAAGAGCTAAAAGCATGGCACCTAATGCAGAACACATTTCAATTCAAAACTTTGTAAATGATCCTCAATATGATATTTTGGTAGATCGTTTGAAGGGCTAAAAACTTAGGAGGCATTCAAATGAATATCAGTCCCCGAATCAAAAAAATTATTCATATATTATGTGAAAAATCTAATTATATTACCATTGAGTCCATCGCCAAGGAGTTGGAGGTAAGTTCCAGGACCGTATTGCGCGAACTTGACGACGTAGAAAAATGGCTTAGCTCAAATGGCTATCGATTAGATAAGAAAAAGGGGACTGGTATTCGCTTGAAAGCCGATGAAAGTCAGAAGAAAAACATCTTACAGATCCTTGAAGGTCAAAAAGTTGAGAAGGTATTTCTGGCAGAGGAGCGGCATCCGCTTATATTAAGTGAATTATTGTTTAACGGGGAAATTATCAAGATGTATTATTTTGCCCATCTGTTTGATATTACAGAGGGTACTGTAAGAAGTGATTTAGAAAAAGTTGAAGAGTGGTTACAGAAATATAATCTTCAGATTGTCAAAAAAAGAGGATTGGGAATTTATATTGAAGGCGAAGAAAAGAATATTCGCCGTGCATGCAAGGATTTAATTTATGAATATGTGGATGAAACGTATCTGCTAAATCTCATTAGAAATAACATTAATAAGAATATTAAGGTTGCAAATCATACAGAGCCCAAAATACAAGACAAAATTTTGGGATTTATTGATTTTAACACCATTAAATTATTAGATGAATTCATCACAGAGATACAAAAGCAATTAGGCTACCAATTGGCAGACGATGCATATTGTTCATTACTTGTCAATATGTCCATCGGAATCAAAAGAATCAAGAACAATGGCAAGATTACGATTGAACGTAAAATGCTGCAACAGATTAAAGATACAAAGGAATATAAAATTGTTTCAGAGCTTGTACATTCTTTAGGAAACAAATTGAATATAGAATTTTCAGTATCTGAGATAGTTTATATAACGATGTATATAAAAGGCTGCGGAGGCAAAGACACACTCTTTTGCAGTGATAATTCCATGATAGAGGATTTTAAACTCATTAAAATAGGAAAAGAAATGATCCGCATTGCCGAAATTGGTCTGGGCTATTATTTAGAGCAGAACGAGAAGCTTCTAATAGGTCTTGTGAGACATTTGGGACCGGCGATTAACAGGATTAAAATGAATTTGGATATTAGAAATCCATTATTGCAAGAAATAAAGCAATCCTACCCACAGCTTTTTAAAGTTGCAGGGGAATGTGCAAAAGTAATGGAGAAGCATGAAGAAATAAAAGTACCTGAGGAAGAAATCGCATATATAGCGATGCACTTAGGAGCTGCAATGGAGCATAGGAAAAAGGAACGCAGTACAAAGCACTATCGTATAGTAGTTGCTTGTTCCAGCGGAATTGGGGCATCAAGGATGCTGTCCAGCAGAATTGAAAAGGAATTTCCATATGTTCATATTGTAGATTGTATTTCTACACTGAATATTGATAGTGATACTTTAAAGGAACAAGATGTTGACCTTATTGTATCCACAGTACCTATCCCTAATTGCAGTTTACCCGTTGTTGTGGTAAACCCACTTTTTAATAAGCAAAATAAAGAAGAATTAGAAAAGTTTTTTGTAAATCTTGAAGAAGACCACAAAACTATAGGGCACTTAAAACAAAAAAATATGACACTGAAAGAAAAACTTGAGATTCTCAATATATACAATAGAAAAATTATACAAGTCTTAGATCATTTTCGATTAATACAGGATGCAAGTGTTGAAGATGTAGATGATGCGATTGCCTTAGTTAAAAATCAAGTGACAGAAGATGAAAAAGCTAGGGCAGTATTATCAAATGATTTGATCCATCGTGAAAAACAAGGCTCAACTTTATTAGAGCAAAAAAAGATTATGCTGTTACACTGTCGAAGTGATGCAGTGGATTCGTTATATTTTTGGATTATACGGCCTAATAATAATTTTTATATTAAAGATTTAGATGGCAATAATAAACCAGTATCTATTATATCAGTTATGCTTGCACCGAAAAAGATAGAAAAAGAAGGCTTAGAGATTTTAAGCGAAATTACAAAAGAATTAATGGAAAACTCGGGGTTCACATATTTAATTAGGGAAAGAGCAGAAAAAGAAATTTACAATGAATTAAGTGAGATACTAGAGAGATTCTATTTGCAAAAAAGTCTAAACATAAATTAAGGGGGTTTTTCCATGGGAGTATCTACAGGTGTTAATATACAAAAAGAACAAAGCGCTTTTCAATTAAAAGTGCAGAAATTCGGACGTTTCCTAAGCGGAATGGTAATGCCAAACATCGGTGCATTTATTGCCTGGGGAATTATCACTGCATTCTTTATTCCAACAGGCTGGACGCCAAATGAAAAATTAAGTTCAATGGTTGGACCTATGATTACCTATTTGCTGCCATTATTGATTGGTTATACCGGCGGTAAGATGGTTGCAGATGTAAGAGGTGGCGTACTCGGTGCGATTGCTACCATAGGTGTTATTATGGGCTCAGACGTTCCAATGTTCTTAGGAGCTATGATTATGGGACCTCTTGGCGGATATGTAATTAAGAAATTCGACCAAGCGGTAGAAGGAAAAATACCAGCAGGATTTGAAATGCTTGTTAATAACTTCTCAGCCGGAATTATCGGTGGTATGATCGCCATTTTAGGATACCTTGCTATAGGACCTGTTGCAGCAGGATTAAACAATGCATTGGGCGCAGGGGTACAAGCAATTGTAAATGCTGGAATATTGCCACTCGTATCTATTTTCATTGAACCAGCAAAAATCTTATTCTTAAACAATGCGATTAACCATGGTGTATTAGGACCAATCGGAATTCAACAAGCTGAACAAGTTGGAAAATCTATCTTCTTCTTATTAGAAGCAAACCCAGGACCAGGACTTGGAATCTTACTCGCATACTGGTTATTTGCAAAAGGAACAGTAAAAGAATCCGCTCCAGGAGCAATTATTATTCATTTCTTTGGTGGAATTCATGAAATTTACTTCCCATATGTGCTTATGAATCCAGTATTATTACTTGCAGTAATCGGCGGAGGAATGAGCGGTGTATTCACATTAAGCATCTTTGGAGCAGGACTTGTAGCAGCACCATCTCCAGGAAGTATTCTTGCAGTATTAGCAATGACTCCAAAGGGAGGATTCTTAGGAGTAATCGCAGGTGTTGTAGTTTCTGCAGCAGTAAGTTTCTTAATCGCTTCCTTCTTTGTTAAGAGAGCAGCTAATGGGGAAGATCAAGATTTAGAAAATGCAAAAGAAAAAGTACAAAGCATGAAATTAAAAAAAGAAGTAGAAGCTGAACCAGTGAAATTGCCTGTTCTTAAAAAGGATAATATAAAATTAGGCTTATCCTCTATGAGTAAAGCAGATGCTATCAGAATGGCAGGAAGACTTTTAGTGGATACCGGATATGTATCAGAAAATTATATTGATGCAATGATTCAAAGAGAAGAAGATTTATCTACTTATATCGGTAATGGTGTAGCTATACCTCACGGGGTTGGAGCTGCAAAGAAAGAAGTAAAACAAACAGGTATCTCCATTTTACAGTTCCCAGAGGGAATAGATTTCGGTGATGAAAAGGCATATTTAGTTGTTGGAATTGCAGGAGCTGGAAACGAACATTTAACCATTTTATCCAACCTTGCAACGATTATGGAAGATGAAAAGGTAGCAGAAGAAATCAAACAAACAACCGATGTAGATTTCGTTTATAACGTGTTTACACAACAATAAGGAGTGAAACAAATGATTGTAACTGTTACTCTGAATCCTGCATTAGATAAAACAATTCAGATAGATAACTTTCGTATTTCTGAAGTGAATCGAGTGATCAGTGTAAGAGAAGATGCAGGAGGGAAAGGGATTAATGTATCCAACCTTGTTAATAGTTTAGGCGGGGATACAATAGCTACCGGTGCAGTTGCTGGACCAGTAGGAGACTTCATTGAAAAACAATTAACTAAGTTAGGCACGCCCCATGACTTTGTGCATACAGAAGGTAATACCAGAACCAATACAAAGGTAGTAGACATCACTTTAAAAACCTATACAGACATTAATGAACCGGGAGTACCCCTTTCAGAGGAAGTGCTTAATCAGATAGAAGAAAAGATTTTTAAATATGCAACAGAAGATGGAATTGTAGTTTTTTCCGGTAGTATACCAAAAAATGTAGGGAAAGATATTTATGGACGTTGGATTGAAAAAGTAAAGGCAAAAGGCATAAAGACGATTCTGGATGCAGACGGAGAACTGCTCCAAAAAGGCCTTGAAGCCGGACCTTATCTCATCAAGCCTAATGTTCATGAGCTTGAAATGCTATATGATAAAAAGTTTGAAACAATGGAGGAAGCGATTTTATTTGCCAAAGGTTTATTAAAATATGGCATAGAAATTATTGCATTGTCTATGGGAGGAGATGGATGCGCCTTTATTACAAAGGATAAAACCTATTTTGCTAAAGCAATTCCTGTAGAAGTAAAGAGTACGGTAGGAGCTGGAGACTCAATGGTTGCTGCCCTTGCCTATGCAATTCAAAAAAATACTCCATTGGAAGAAGCAATTAAACTGGCGGTGGCAGCAGCTACAGCTAGTATCACTAATGAAGGAACCCAGATGGGTACAAAAGAGCAGATTGAATTCTGGAGAGATAAAGTGGAGTTTGAATTGCTAGCGTTATAACCTTTTTGGTTATAATGCTAGCAATTTTAATCGAAAGTTACAGAGGATTAATCCTCGACTAAAAAAGGAGGTTGATTTATAATGAAAACAAGAGCAGTACGTTTGTATGGAGTGAATGATTTAAGATTAGAGGAGTTTGAATTACCTGAAATCAAGGATGACGAGATTTTAGCACAAGTAATTTCAGATAGTGTATGTATGTCAACATATAAAGCTGTAATTCAAGGGAAAAAGCATAAGCGTGTTCCTGATGACATCGATGTAAATCCTACGATTATGGGACATGAGTTTGCAGGAATTATTGTACAAGTAGGTGCTAAATGGCAAGACCAATTTAAACCTGGTGACAAATTTGCAATTCAGCCCGCACTAAACTATAAAGGAAGCCCTTATGCTCCTGGATATTCTTATCGTTTCTTTGGTGGAAATACTACTTATACCATTATTCCTCCTGAAGTAATGGAATTAGGATACCTGTTAAAATACGAAGGAAAAGGCTTCTACGAAGCATCCTTAGCAGAGCCTATGTCATGTATCATAGGAGGATTCCATGCCAATTATCATACAGAAACAGGTAAGTATGTTCACCATATGGGAATCGTAGAAGGTGGAAAGACAGCTATCCTTGCAGGGGCAGGTCCTATGGGACTTGGTGCAATTGACTATGCTCTTCACTGTGATAGAAGACCTTCTTTACTGGTAGTTACAGATATCGATGATAATCGTTTAAAAAGAGCAGAACAATTATTCCCACCGGAAGAAGCAAAGAAAGACGGAATAGATCTTATCTTTGTGAATACGAAGAATTTAGACGATCCAGCTAAATACTTAATAGACCTTACTGGTGGAACAGGATATGATGACGTATTCGTATATGCACCGGTTAGAGCACTTGTTGAACAAGGGGATAAGATTTTAGGGAAAGACGGATGTATGAACTTCTTTGCAGGTCCTACAGACACTGAATTCAAAGCAGAGGTAAACTTCTATAACATTCATTATACTCCAACCCACATTATGGGCTCTACTGGAGGAAATGCAGACGATATGCTTGAATCCTTAAGAATGTCTGCTCAAGGATTAATCAATCCTGCCGTTATGGTTACCCATGTTGGAGGTCTTAACTGCGTTGCAGACACAATACTAAACCTGCCAAATATTCCAGGTGGTAAAAAATTAACCTATTCAAACGTAGACATGGAATTAACCGCTATAGAAGATTTTGCTGAAAAGGGCAAAACCGATCCATTCTTTGCTGAACTTGCTAAAATAGTAGAAAAGCATAATGGATTATGGTCAGCAGAAGCTGAAGCTTATTTATTAGAGCACAAAAGTATTCAATAACAATAAATAATGGGAGGGCTAAATATGAAACAAGTAGAAGTAGTACTCACTAATGATGAAGGATTACACGCAAGACCTGCTAGTATTTTTTCAAAAGTTGCTTTTAAGTTCAAATCAGATATTAAAGTGTACAAGAATGGAAACAAAGATAAAGTGTATAATCCCAAGAGTATTTTATCCGTATTAAGTATGGGTGGAGTAAAAGGAGATAAATTATTGATTACAGCAGAAGGTGAAGATGAGGACTTAGCTGTAAAGGAACTTAAAAAGTTAGTAGATAACAAGTTTGGCGAATAAGGGGGATTTGCATGAACTTTCTTAAGGGAGTTGGAGTATCACCCGGAATAGCTATCGGCCGAGTATTTTTAAAAGAAGACATTACCATTGAAATCAAAAATGAGACAATACAGGATACAGAAAGTGAAATAGCAAGATTTAAAGATGCCATTGAAAAAAGCAAACAACAATTACAGGAACTGTACGAATACGCCTTAGAAAAGGTAGGAAAACATGAAGCTCAAGTTTTTGCTGCTCATACAATGATTTTAGAAGATCAGGAATTATTTGAGAGTGTATATGATAAAATCCGTACAGAAAACAAAAATGTTGAATGGGCGTTAAAAGAAGCCAGTGACACATATATTAAAATTTTCGAAGAAATGGATAATGAATATCTCAGAGAAAGAGCTCTGGATATAAGAGACGTTACTTTGAGAATGCTAAGAAATTTATCAGGAATTGAGGATAATAGCCTTGTGCTTCTTAAAGAACCAGCTATTATCATTGCAAAGGATTTAACTCCTTCTGATACTGCACAGATGGATAAGGATAAGGTAATCGGCTTTATTACAGAAGAGGGAGGAAAGACTTCTCACTCGGCTATTATGGCAAGATCCTTAGAAATTCCTGCCGTTGCAGGATTGGATAGCATTACATTGCAGGTTAAACATGGAGATATTGTAGCTTTTGATGGTACAGAAGGAAAAGTATTTATAAATCCGGATGAAAAAACCATAGAGCTTTTTAAAGAAAAGAAAGAAAGATTTGAGAAACGTCTTCAATTATTTGCAACGCTTAAAAATAGCGAAGCAATTACAAAAGACAATGTTCGCCTCGAAATTGCTTGTAACATTGGAAAACCAGCCGATGTTGATCGTGTAATTGAAAAGAATGCAGATGGTGTAGGATTATTTAGATCAGAGTTTTTATATATGAACAGGAATGATTTTCCTTCAGAAGAAGAGCAGTTCAATGCCTACAAAACGGTTACTCAAAGGATGAAACAAAAGCCAGTAGTTATAAGAACCTTTGATATTGGCGGAGATAAAGAGTTAAGTTATTTAGAGTTTCCAAAAGAAATGAATCCTTTTTTAGGCTGCCGTGCTATTAGATTCTGTTTAGGAAGAATTGATTTATTCAAAACACAGTTAAGAGCTATTTTAAGAGCCAGTGCATTTGGAAATATTAAAATCATGTTTCCTATGATATCGGTGTTTGAGGAATTAGTTTACGCAAAACAAATTTTAGAGGAAGTCAAAGAATCCCTCCGTAATGAAGGTATCGCATTTAATGAAGGTTTGGAAGTAGGAATGATGATTGAAACTCCTTCCGCTGCATTACTTGCAGATATCTTTGCAAAACATGTTGACTTCTTCAGTATTGGAACCAATGACCTCATTCAGTATACCCTTGCTGTAGACCGTTTAAACCCTCATGTATCTCATTTATATAGCCCATATAACCCATCCGTATTAAGAAGTATTAAAAACATTATTGATGCAGCCCATAAAGAAAATATCTGGGTTGGCATGTGCGGTGAAGCAGCATCGGATCCGAAATTAGTACCTGTATTAATAGGCCTGGGACTGGACGAATTCAGTATGAATCCTGCCTCCGTTCTGGAAGTAAAATGGATGATTCAACAGCATTCTAAAGAAGAGATGAAAGCCATTGCAGAGCAGGTATTACAATTTGCAACATCGGATGAAATTGAAAGATTCTTAGACACCAATGAAAAAATTCACTTATTTTAATCTCTAGCGATCCAAGCTAAGAGAAAAGCATATGCCTTAAGTAAGCATATGCTTTTCTTTCATGTAATAACAGTATCAAGCAGATAATGGCACTTGAATCAGCAGCAGCAAATAGTTTATAATATTTACAAAGGACAGAAGATTTTGATGAATTAATTAGGTGTCATAACTTATTATAGTGGGGGGAGAATAGTATGAAGTGGCCATTATGGATCCGAATTAATCTTCTTTCAAGTGTGACATTGTTGATCTCAATTTTAGTCTATTTGGTTTCTCGCAATTTTATTATCAGCATCGTACTTTTATGTATTGGATATATTCTGCAAAGCATTTATGTATATTTATCAGTTAAGCCTTTAAAAAAGGTAATCCAGGCTGTTAAAGAAATGCAATATGGAAACGGGATTGAAAATACAAATAACAAAAAACCAAAAAATGAGATTCAATTCATATTGGACGGGATTAACCATATTCCTAAGCATGTAGAGGAATATACAACAAATATAAACAATGTGCTTATAGAAGTAGAGGGCATTGTTGAACGATTAAAAGGAAATACAGAAAAAATACTCGATCCATAGAAGAAGTAGCAAATGCAATTGACGAAATTGCAAAAGGTGCAGTAGATCAAACCCATGAGACAGAAAGCTGTGTTAAAATGGTTAATTCTTTTGCGGAACAGTTGAGTAAGCTGCAGCAATCTTCTATAGAAATGAGAAAGCTATTCACTAATGCTACAAAAGAAAACGAAAAGGGTAATGAAGCCGTAAGGCAGATGGAAGAAAAGAATAGTATCAGCGGACAGGCAGTGCAAGATATTGAAAAGTCCATTTTATATCTTAATGAGCAGGTACAGGCAATAAGCCATATGTTATCCGGTATCACTCAAATTTCTGACCAAACAAACCTATTGGCATTGAATGCTGCCATAGAGGCTGCTAGAGTAGGAGAGAAAGGAAGAGGCTTTGCGGTTGTATCCGATGAAATCAGAAAGTTAGCAGAGTCTTCTGGAGTTCTTGCGAAAAAAATGGAGGAGAATATTGCAAATATTAGCAGCCAAAGTGAATATACCGTTGCGGCAATGAATAATGTAAAGTCTGCCAATGAATCACAAAATACAGCATTTACCCAGGTTAAAGAGGTTTTTGCAGAAATATTTAATTCCTTTGAAACCATTGATAAAAAGACATCTGAGATTTCTGTTTATATTGAAGATATGAA
>JGI24503J29689_10023889_pt1 | contig 10744 bp, 7 predicted proteins | sample BioPla3RNA2_FD_29689 | JGI IMG/M metagenome (IMG submission 29689)
TTAAGAGCCCTTGAGCCGGCAAGGACCCAATATTAATGACTGAAAGATAAAGAGGTGTACCAATGTATAGAATTCAACAAGTAAAGCTGCCCATAGACCATAGGGAGGAAGACTTATGGATAAAGGCAGCGGAAGCTTTAAGAATAAAGAAAGAAGATATCAAGGGTATTTCTGTTTTCAGAAAATCAATAGATGCCAGAAAAAAAGATGAAATATTGTTTATATATGCTTTAGACGTAGAGACCTACAGGGATGTTAAGATTTCAAAAAGGAATACCAATGTATCTTTAGTGGAGCCCTTTGAATACGAGGTGGAAGTTACGGGAGAAAAGGAGTTAAATAACAGGCCGGTTGTGGTAGGAAGCGGTCCGGCTGGACTTTTTTGTGCCCTCCTCCTGGCGGAAAAGGGTTACAAGCCTATAATTTTAGAAAGAGGCAGGACCATTGAAGCCCGGGTCAAGGATATTGATAAGTTCTGGAAGGACGGGATTTTAGACATAAGGTCCAACATCCAGTTTGGAGAAGGGGGAGCCGGAACCTTTTCTGACGGTAAACTCAACACCTTGATAAAAGACAGGTCCAAAAGGGGCAAGAAGGTACTGGAAGAAATGATTGAGGCAGGGGCTCCGGCGGAAATTGCATATATCAATAAACCTCATGTCGGAACAGACCTTCTGAGAAATGTCATGGTTAATATAAGAAAAAAAATAATCAGCTTAGGCGGCACATTCAGGTTTGAAGAATGCTTAACTGATATCATGATAAAGGATGATGCTGTATGCCGCGTTATTACCGAAAATGACATTATTGAGACGGACATATTGGTCCTCGCCATAGGCCACAGTGCAAGAGATACCTTTGAAATGCTCAACAGCAAACTTAAGCTTGAAGCAAAACCCTTCGCTATCGGTTTAAGGATAGAGCACCCTCAAAAAATGATAAGCGAAGCCCAGTACGGAGAAATGGCAGGCAGCCCTCTATTGGGGCCTGCTGACTATAAATTTGTTCATAAAAGCAAAAATGGGAGAAGCGTCTATACATTTTGCATGTGCCCGGGAGGAGTAGTAACTGCTTCTTCTTCAGAAGAAGGAGGAGTAGTAACAAACGGTATGAGTTTTTACGACAGGGATCTGGAAAATGCAAATTCAGCGATTGTTGTCCAGATAAATCCCGAAGACTTCGGGGGCATGGAAGCTCCTTTGGCAGGGGTGGAATTCCAGAGATATTGGGAGAGGAAGGCCTATGAGGCAGGAGGTGGAAATTACCGGGCTCCGGTCCAGCTCTTTAAGGATTTTAAAGAAAAAAAAGTTTCCACAGCCTTTGGAGAAATATATCCAACCTACAGGCCCGGCTGTACCTTTGCAAACCTGTGGGACTGCCTTCCCGATTATGTATGCGAAAGCATAACCGAAGGGATAACGGCCTTTGGAAAGCTGTTAACGAATTTTGACAGGCCCGATGCCCTCCTTACGGGAGTTGAAACAAGAACATCTTCTCCTGTCAGAATAACAAGAAACAATGAAATGCAGGCAAGCGTAAGGGGAATCTACCCCTGCGGCGAAGGTTCCGGCTATGCGGGAGGAATAATGTCCGCAGCAATTGACGGCCTTAAGGTTGCCGAGCAAATACTTAAAACATATAAACCTATCGAGGGACAGGAATAAACATGAAAATAGCTGTAATCGGCGGAGGGGCATCAGGCTTGATGGCGGCCATAGCTGCAGCTAAAAACGGTGCCCAAGTGAGTGTCTACGAAAAAATGAACAGGGTGGGCAAAAAAATCTTAGCTACAGGCAACGGCAGGTGCAATTATACGAATATGAACCTGTCAAAGGAATGCTATCATTCAAATGATTTAAGCCTTACGGATGAAGTGATGAATTTTTTTGGCCTTGATAAAACCCTATCCTTTTTTGAGGACTTAGGGATTTTTCCATATGTTGACGAAAAGGGCAAGGTTTATCCAAACTCTCTCCAGGCCTCAAGCATTTTGGATGTTTTGAGATATGAATTAAAGAGGCTTAAGGTTGATGAAATAACCGACTTTAAGGTTACGGCTTTAAGAAAAAACAAAGGTAAGTTTAGTATTATTGGAAGTGATACAGCTGATGCGGACAGGGTCATCTTAGCCACGGGAGGAAAAGCAAGCCCCCAGTTCGGGTCTGACGGCATGGGATATGATCTAGCCAAGTCCTTTGGCCATGAAATAATTGAGCCCTTTCCTGCCCTTGTTCAGTTAAAATTAAGCGGAAAATATTTCAAAAGGCTTGCGGGAATAAAATTTGACGGACTTGTAAAAGCCTATACCGGAAACAAACTCATAAGGGAAGAAGAAGGTGAAATACTATTTACGGATTACGGGATATCGGGACCTCCCATCCTGCAAATAAGCCGGAAGGTTATTGAAGAATTAAATAAGAAAAATAAGCCTTATATAAGCATAGATATGTTCCCTCATTATACAAAGCTTAAGCTTTATGAAATATTAGAGGAAAGATTCGGAAGGATCGGACATAAAACCATAGAAGAATCGATGATAGGCTTTATTAACAAAAAACTGATCCCGGTAGTTTTTTACGAAGCAGGCTTTGATAACCTAAATAGGTTATGCGGTAAATTAAACAAGAAAGAAATTTATATAATAATAGATATTTTAAAAGAGTGGAAGTTTGAGGCAACAGGCCATAATTCATGGTCCCAAGCCCAGTCGACGGCAGGAGGAGTCAAGCTCACAGAGGTCAATCCCAAGACCTTGGAGTCACTGAAGGTGAAGGGTTTGTACTTCGCCGGAGAAGTCCTTGATGTTGACGGGGACTGCGGAGGCTTTAACCTCCAGTGGGCATGGAGCTCGGGCTATACGGCCGGCTACTTCTCCTCTCTTAAATGATATGGAAGGATAATAAGATGAAGTTTTTAGAGAAAATTTTTGGTTCATACAGCGAAAAAGAAATTAAAAGATTACAGCCCTTGGTTGACAGGATTCTGTCTTTGGAAAAGACCATGGAAGCTTTGACCGACAGCCAGCTCAAAGCTAAAACCCCTGAATTCAAGCAGAGACTTGCAAAGGGCGAATCCATTGACGACATACTGCCTGAAGCCTTTGCTTTGGTAAGGGAAGCTGCATGGAGAGTCTTGGGTCAGAAGCATTATCCCGTTCAAATATTAGGCGGAATAGTCCTCCACCAGGGCCGGATTGCCGAAATGAAAACAGGTGAAGGAAAAACCTTGGTTTCAACCCTGCCTGTTTATTTGAATGCCCTCTTAGGCAAGGGAGTCCATGTTGTAACGGTAAATGATTACCTGGCAAGGCGTGACGCCGAATGGATGGGTAAGGTTCACAATTTCTTGGGTCTATCCGTGGGCTGCATAGTTCACGGGATTACTAAGGAAGAAAGAATGAATGCCTACAGGGCAGATATTACCTATGGAACAAACAATGAATTTGGTTTTGACTACCTAAGAGACAACATGGTCATCCACAAGGAAGACATGGTTCAAAGGGATTTGAATTTTTGTATCATAGACGAGGTTGACAGCATCCTGATAGATGAAGCCAGAACCCCCCTTATTATTTCCGGCGAAGGAGAAAAATCAACGGACCTTTATCAGATGGCCAACAGCTTTGTCCTTACCTTGAAGGGAAAAGTCCAAATGCCCGAAGAGAAGAAGACAAAGATGGACTACATAATGGGTGATTATGAGGAAGATGATACTGTTGATTTCATCCATGACGTAAAGGCAAAAAATGTTACCCTTACGGCAAGAGGAATTGCCAAGGCTGAAAGATATTTCAATATCGAAAACTTAGCCGACCAGGAAAACATGGAAATCACCCATCACATAAATCAAGCCTTAAAAGCCCATAATACAATGAAGAAGGATATCGACTACATTGTAAAAGACGGAGAAGTTTTAATCGTTGATGAATTTACCGGCCGTATAATGTACGGCAGGAGGTATTCCAACGGCCTTCATCAGGCAATCGAAGCCAAGGAAGGAATAGAAGTAAGAAAAGAATCGAAGACCCTTGCAACCATAACCTTCCAAAATTACTTCAGGATGTATAAGAAACTGTCCGGTATGACCGGTACAGCAAAGACGGAAGAAAATGAATTCCGTGAAATCTACGGTGTGGACGTTATAGAAATTCCCACCAACAAGCCCGTCATAAGGGAGGATTTGCAGGATGTTGTTTACAAGGGAGAAGAAGGTAAATTTAATGCCGTAATAAATGAAATTGTCGAAAGGCACAAAACAGGCCAGCCCATATTGGTAGGTACAATTTCCATCGAAAAGTCAGAAATCTTAAGCAGGATGCTCAAAAAGCAAGGAATCAGGCATGAAGTGCTGAATGCAAAGCATCACGAAAAGGAAGCGGAAATCGTGGCCCAAGCCGGACGATTAGGGGCCGTTACAATTGCAACCAATATGGCGGGAAGAGGAACCGACATTGTTCTCGGAGGAAACCCTGAATTTATTGCAAAGCACAAGATGAGGGTAAAGGGGTTTTCCGATGACCTGATAGCCCAAGCGGACGGTTTCAATGAAACCGATGATGCCGAAATAATCGAGGCCCGCAAAGTTTACAAACAATTATTGGAAGAATCAAAAGATGAATTGAGAGACGAGCAAAAAAGGGTGATAGAAGCAGGAGGACTCCACATCATCGGTACGGAGCGCCACGAATCAAGGCGTATCGACAACCAGCTGAGAGGCCGTTCAGGCAGGCAGGGAGACCCGGGTTCATCCAGATTCTATATATCCTTGGAAGATGATTTAATGAGGCTCTTTGCCGGAGACAAGGTTAAGGCCTTGATTGAAACCTTAAAAATGCCTGAAGACGAGCCCTTAGAAGCAGGAATGCTCACAAAAACCATCGAGACAGCCCAGGCCAGGGTCGAAGGCAGGAATTTTGACATAAGAAAGCATGTTCTTCAATATGACAACGTAATGAATAAGCAGAGAGAAGTTATTTATTCGGAAAGAAGAAGGGTGCTTTTAGGGGAAGATTTAAAAGAATATATTTCCAATATGATTGATTCCTTGATAGACAAGGGTATCAACATGCATTTAAGCGGCGAAAGATATAACGAAAACTGGGATTTAAAGGGGCTTATCAAGTATATAGCAGAAACATTCTCACTCTTAATCAGCTTTGACGGGGCAAAGCTTGAAGACATAGACAGGGAAGGGCTGAGACAAAGGGTCAGGACGGCTGTTGACAACCATTATGCTAGACAGGAAGCCGACTTTGGAGAAGAAACTTTCAGGGAAGTAGAAAGGATTGTACTTCTCAGGAATGTTGATACAAAATGGATGGACCACATCGATGCTATGGACCAGTTGAAGCAGGGAATCGGTCTTCGGGCTATCGGAAATGAAGACCCCGTAAGGGCCTATCAGATAGAAGGATTTGACATGTTTGAAGAAATGATCGGGGCCATTCAGGAGGACACGGTAAAAATGCTGATGAGGGTAAGGCCTCAGGAAAAACTCCAGCGAAAACAAGTTGCCAGGATAACATCCGTAAGCGGGGGAGATATAGACAGCATAGGGGGCAAGCCCAAGCCCTTAGTGAAAAAAGAAAAAAAAGTCGGCAGAAACGACCCCTGCCCCTGCGGAAGCGGAAAGAAATATAAGAAGTGCTGCGGAGCAAAAGAGAAAGAGTGACGAAAAATAATAATTAATATAGAAAATGAATTAAAAAGGAGATGATAGATTGGTTGATTGGTACGAAATAGGGGAAAGAATCAAAAAGTTCAACGATATATTAAATGAGGTTGGTGGGTCTCTTTGACTTGGAGAAGTTGAGGGATGAAAACAGAGCTTTGGAACTCCAGATGCAGGAGCCGGGATTCTGGAACGACCAGGAAAAGGCTCAAAAGGTATCGCAAAAACTAAAGCATAATACAAACAGGATAGATGAATTCAACAGTTTAAAACAGTTAGTTGAGGATATTGAGCTTTTGGTCGAAATGATAAAGGAAGAGGATGACGAAAGCCAGGTGCCGGAACTCATAAAGACCATGGATGAAGCGGAAGACCAATTGGAAAATGCAAGACTGGTAACTCTCTTAAGCGATGAATACGATGAAAACAACGCAATTTTGTCCATCCATGCGGGAGCGGGAGGCACGGAGGCCCAGGACTGGGCGGAGATGCTTCTCAGGATGTACACCAGGTGGATAGAAGACAAGGGCTACAAGATGGACATATATGATATGCAGACGGATACGGAAGCCGGAATTAAAAGTGTTACCATTCATGTAGAAGGAGAAAATGCTTACGGATATTTGAAATCAGAAAAAGGCGTTCACAGGCTTGTGAGGATTTCTCCATTTGATGCATCAAACAGGAGACACACATCTTTTGCTTCGGTGGATGTGATACCGGAAATAAATGATGATATAGATATTGAGATAAATGAATCGGATTTAAAAATTGACACCTACCGGTCCAGCGGGGCCGGAGGCCAGCATGTTAATACAACCGATTCAGCCATAAGGATAACCCACATACCCACAGGGATAGTGGTATCCTGCCAAAACCAAAGGTCCCAGCACAGCAACAAGGAAACCGCCATGAACATGTTGAAATCAAAGCTCATGGAAATAAAGAAGCTTGAAAACAAGGAAAAGATCGGAGATATTCAAGGAAAATACAATCAAATTGCATGGGGAAGCCAGATTCGTTCCTATGTGTTTCACCCATACAGCATGGTGAAGGACCACCGGACAAATGCAGAAACAGGTAATGTCCAGGCGGTGATGGACGGCAATCTCGATATGTTTATAAATGAATACTTGAAGATGAAATCCAAGGAAAGATAGATCTGCATTCCCGCGTAAGGGAATGATTCTATGACAAGGACGTTAGGGAGAAAAAAATGATAGATATTAATAGAATACTATGCGAAGAATTTAAATTAAAACCCTTTCAGGTTGAAAACACGGTTAAACTCATCGATGAAGGCAATACCATACCCTTCATCGCCAGATACCGAAAGGAGCAGACAGGGTCTTTAGACGATGTGGTTTTGAGGGATTTATTCGAGAGACTCACATACTTAAGGAATTTAGAGCTGAGGAAAGAAGAAGTTCTCCGTTTGATTGAAGAACAGGGGAAGCTTACGGAAGAGCTCAAGAAGGAAATCCTAAATGCAGATGTCCTGCAAAGAGTTGAGGATTTATACAGGCCATACAGGCAGAAAAAAATCAACAAGGGCATCAAAGGCCAAGGAGAAGGGCTTGGAACCCCTTGCCCAAATTATACTGGCACAGGATATCAACCAAGGGGACCTTGATGAAATTGCAAGTCCCTTCATAGATGAAGAAAAAGGCGTGAATAATGCCAAAGAAGCCTATGAGGGCGCCTGCGACATTATAGCCGAAATGGTTTCAGACAATGCCGATTACAGAAAATTCATAAGGGAAGCCTATATTAATGATGCGATACTGATATCGGAAGCTGTTGATGAAGAAGAAAAAACCGTCTATGAAATGTACTATAAATTCGAAGAACCGGTTAAGAAAATTGCGAACCACAGGGTTCTTGCCATTAACAGGGGAGAAAAGGAAAAGAAATTAAAGGTTAAGTTAAATGCACCCGATGAGAGAATTATAAGCTACTTAATCTCAAAAGAAATAACAAACGAAAATGCAATAACCACGGATTTCTACTTAGCTGCAATTCAGGACAGCTACAAGAGGCTCATTGCTCCTTCAATCGAAAGGGAAATCCGGGCAATGCTTACGGAAAGGGCTGAAGACGAAGCCATCAAGGTCTTCGGCAAGAATACCAAGAACCTATTGATGGTTCCTCCTGTTAAGGACGTAAGAGTTCTTGCCGTGGACCCCAGCTATAGGACAGGATGTAAATTAGCCGTTCTTGATGAAACGGGCAAGTTCCTGGACCAGGGGGTAATGTACCCCAATGAGCCTAAAAATGAAGTTGAAGAATCTCAAAAGCTCATGGTTGACCTTATCAATAAATATGACATAGATGTTATTGCAATAGGAAACGGGACGGCATCAAGGGAAACGGAAATGGTAGTTTCAGACATGCTTTCCAAATATACCTTCCCAAAAAAAGTCCACTATACAATCGTAAGCGAGGCAGGGGCTTCTGTTTATTCAGCGTCAAAATTAGCCCAGGAGGAATACCCTGACCTTGATGTGACCATAAGAGGGGCTGTTTCAATAGGAAGAAGGCTCCAGGACCCCTTGGCTGAATTGGTTAAGATAGACCCCAAAAGTATAGGGGTGGGCCAGTACCAGCATGATGTCAACCAGACTAAGCTAAGCCAGGAGCTTGACGGTGTTGTGGAAGACTGTGTCAACAGCGTAGGCGTTGACCTTAATACAGCCTCTCCGTCATTGCTCCAGTATGTGTCCGGAATAACAAAAACAATTTCGAAGAATTTAGTCAAATACAGGGAGGAAAACGGGAAATTCATAAACAGGCAAGAGCTATTGAAGGTAAAGATGCTGGGAGAAAAGGCCTTTGAGCAATGTGCGGGCTTCTTAAGAATTTCCGACGGGGAAAACCCCCTGGACAAAACTGCGGTACATCCCGAAGCTTATGAAATTGCAGGAAAGCTCCTTAAAAAATTAGGTTATACCATTGAAGATTTAAGAAGCGGAACCATAAGAGACATAAATGAAAGAATAATGAAAATTCCCGTAAAAGAAGACAAGAAGGTTACAATGACGGCAAAAAATGTCAGACTTAAAGGCCTTGAAGCCCTTTCCCAGATAAGCTTCAAGGAAGACAAAAAACCGGCTAAGGAAAAAATAAATGACAGGATAAAGGTTTTGGCAGAAGAATTAAATGTAGGCATTCCTACCTTGACAGATATTATAGAAGAGCTTAAAAAACCCGGCAGGGACCCTCGTGATGAAATGCCCAAGGTAATCTTCAGAAGCGATGTTATGGACTTTGATGACATGAAGGTTGGAATGCAGCTGACGGGAACAGTCAGGAACGTGGTTGACTTCGGCGCATTTGTAGACATCGGGGTAAAGCAGGACGGTTTGGTCCACCTGTCGGAAATGAGCGACAAATACATTAAAAATCCCATGGAAGTGGTACAGGTGGGAGACACGGTCAATGTAACAATTATCAGCATAGACAAAGAAAGACAGAGAATAGGTCTTAGCATGAAAAAAAGCAGGAGCAAAAATGATTGATACGGTGATATTTGATTTTGACGGAACATTAGCGGATACCAATAATTTAATAATAAACTCTTTCAAGCACATTTACTGCAAATACTATGACGGTAAATGCGATGTGGATTATATTTTGAGCACCTTTGGAGAGCCTTTGGAAAAAACCTTGAAAAGAGATTTTCGCAGCTTTAAATATGAAGATGTCTTGAAAAGCTACAGGGAATACCAGGTTGGAAGATTTGGCAGGGAGGTAACCCTCTATGACACCGTGGCTGAAACCATAAAGTACTTGCACGAGAAGGGTACAAAACTGGGAATCGCTACGTCAAGGATAAAAGCATCCACCGTGGAAGCCCTGAAGAATTTTGATTTGGACAAGTATTTCAAAGTTATTGTTACCGCCGATGACGTGACAAACCACAAACCTGACAAGGAGCCCCTGATAAAGGCAATCCAAGGACTTGACAGCCGCATAGAAAACACCTTATATGTAGGAGACTCCAAATACGACATTGAATGTGCCTTAAATGCAGAAGTGACTCCGGTTCTTGTGGGATGGCAAAAACATTCTGACGAATTGGTACAAAAATACCGGGTTGAGCATGTACTCGGCAAAATGTGGGATTTAACGAAAATAATATAAGAATTGCATAAGCAATTCTTTTTATTTTCTCACCTCCAAAACAATATGCTAATATGTGAATAATGTGTTATAATACATTTATAGGCAAGGCGGAAAGATGACAGTACCCCCGTCCCCTTGTCATAAAAATGTGAAGGATGGTGTGGATATGGAGTTTAAAAATCTGTTACTTGAGACAAGCGAAGGAATTTGCACAATTAAAATCAACAACCCCCAATCATTAAACGCATTGAACGATGAAGTATTGAAGGAACTCAGTGCTGCTTTTGACCTTGCATCCGATGACAGAGATGTTTCAATCATTGTGCTTACTGGAGAAGGCAAGGCCTTCGTAGCCGGTGCAGATATAGCTCATATGAGCAGGCTGGGCGTTGAAGAAGCAAAGAAATTTGCAGAAGAAGGGTCTAAGCTTTTCAGAAAGATTGAAATGCTTGATAAGGTTGTAATCGCCGCCGTTAACGGATATGCCCTGGGAGGAGGCTGCGAATTAGCCATGGCCTGTGATATCAGAATTGCATCTGAAAAAGCAAAATTCGGCCAGCCGGAGGTGGGTCTGGGAATCACTCCGGGATTCTCGGGAACACAGAGGCTTCCAAGGTTGGTTGGGCTGGGAAGGGCTAAGGAATTAATATTCACCGGCGGCCATATAGGGGCAGAGGAAGCTTACAGAATTGGACTCGTCAATAAGGTGGTTAACAAGGACAGCCTCATGGAAGAAACATATGCTTTAGCCAAAAAAATAATTTCAAATTCCAAAACAGCTGTAAAATATGCAAAAGAAGCGATGAACAGAGGCATAGAAACGGACATAGAGACAGGAATTGCCCTTGAAGCTGATTTATTCGGCTTGTGCTTTGCTCACCGGGACCAAAAGGAAGGAATGACCGCCTTTTTGGAAAAACGGCCGGCAAATTTCAGCGTTAGTGTAAAA
>JGI24503J29689_10011743_pt1 | contig 10698 bp, 7 predicted proteins | sample BioPla3RNA2_FD_29689 | JGI IMG/M metagenome (IMG submission 29689)
CAATAACCAAACAAGGAGGAGTATATGTCAAACTTAAACAAATTAAAGGATTTATCACAATTCATCTTATACGATAGCTTACGCGCTCAAATGCCTACGGAACAATATTATCCCACAAGCATTGCGATCGCGTATGTATATCATAAAGCGTTAATGCACTTTGGGGATGAAGCATTTAATTTTGATTTAGAATTAACACTTAGTTTAATTGAGGACTCAGAAATTAAATCATTTCTATTAAGAAAATTAGAAGGGATTGATTTTTCTAAAGCAAGTACAGCATTTCTGCTCGTAGGATTGGAAGGTTTAGAAGAATATATTTTGACTGCAGAAAACGATATTAACTATTCAATTTACCCCACGACAGTAAACTCAGTATTAACAATTGCAAATAAAATATTATCGATTAATGATGGTCAAAAAGTATTTAGTTCTGGTCAAGATTTAGGTTCATTCATTTATAACCCGCAAAACAAAGACAAAGAAATTGAATATACATTTGTAGAGGTAAATGTCGATAGTGCTGCCATTACCAAAATTAAACTTGAGATTTTAAAGAAACAAGCTGGTTATGAGAAAATTAATTCAACAGTAGTAAATGATAATCTTTTAAATATTGATATTAAAAATCAATTTGATAAAGCTTTTCTCCATATGCCATTTAATATACGTGTTAGTAGTTATGTTTATGATGAATTTAAAGAGGCAACGCCCATTTTAAATGCTTTCAAGAAACCCATTTCATTAGATTGGCCTTTTATGCTTAAACTAAGCCAGAGTCTCAAGAAAGGTGGGAAGGCTGTATCACTCGCATTTATGGGAACAACATATAACTTAAACGATCGCGAGTTTCGAAAGTACTTTGTTGAAAAAGGTTTAATCGAAGCAATAATTGCTTTGCCGGGCAAACTGTTAAATGAAACATCAGTTCAAACAGCGCTCTATGTATTTAGTCATAATAATGATTCAATAAAGTTTGTCGATGCAACAGAAATTTGTGAAGTAGGTCGTAGGCAAAACATTTTAAACGATGAAAATATCGAAACGATTTTATCTGCATATCAAGAAGAAGTAGAAGGCATAAGCAAAGACGTTAGTATTGATGAAATTGCAGATAATGAATTTGCCTTAATTCCTAGTCGTTATTTAAGTTCAATTAAATACGCTAATGGAGTAGCTTTTAAAGAAATTATTTCGATTCGCCGTGGCGCTACGTTACGTGCCGATGCGCTTGATGAATTGTCAACGATTGATCATACTGATTTTCAGTACTTAATGTTGTCAGACATTACAGATGGCATTATTAGCGATGATTTAAGTTTTATCACACATATTGATGATTCGCTTAGTAAATTCATTATTAAAGAAGATAACTTAGTTTTATCAAAAATCGGTGCACCGTTTAAAGTCGCAATTATGAATAAACGAGAAACTGAAATAATCGCCAATGGAAATCTTTATATACTTGAGGTTGATGAAACGAAAGTTGATCCGTATTACTTACAAGCATTTCTACAAAGTGATGAAGGTCAAAAGTTACTCGCAAGTGTCGCAACAGGAGCAACTTTTGCGTCAATTAGTATTAAAGATTTATCAGACCTTGAAATCCCACTACCACCTTTACCCGAACAAAAGGTCAAGGGAAAAGTATATAAAGAAGCTTTAAATGACATTGTTAGCCTTACAACGAAATTAGAAAAAACAAAAATAAAAATCGCTTCATTGTTTGATGAAAAGTGGGTTAAAAAGGATGTTAAATAGCACTCAATTAAACACTTTGATCAACGAGGTCAAAGACCATATTGAGCGCGAAATCGTTTTTCGAAACGAAGAAGGTACTTTACCGAGCTTTCTGAGCGATGTTGGTTTCCATCGCGGACCACAAGATTTAAGAAAAAACAAAAAAGCTCAAAAAATACTTATTGTTGGTGATACTAAAATAAAAGAAACGTCTATTATTGGTATATTCAAAGAGGCCGGTATTTCTAAAGATAGAATTGAATTAATAACTGATTATGGTAAGATTGGCCGTCATGATTTCAATAAATATCAATACAATGATAAATATGCCGTAATTATGGTAGGGCCAACGCCGCATAGTGGAGTAAACATGAGTAAATTTTCGAGCATTGTTGTCCGTTTGGAAAAGGAACGTGGGTTTCCACATATTGTACGATTAAGTGCTAATAAAAAGTTTAAAGTTACTAATTCCAACTTAAGTAATACGCTTGATGAATTGATAGCAGCTGGAATTATAATACAAGATTTATAGGGATGAATATACATCGAGTCTCTTTATTTAAAGAGAAAATGGCAAAAAAACGTAAAAAAAAGTATAATAAAGATTAACAAGCACATAGTTAATTAGAAAGAAGGCATTGTATGTCAAAAGTTAATTTAGGTTTTGAAGACAAACTTTGGGAAATGGCTGATAAGCTTCGAGGTAATATCGAAAGTTCAGAATATAAACATGTTATTTTAGGACTTGTATTCTTAAAGTACATCTCTGATTCATTTTTAGAAAGATATGAGGAAATTAAAACTGAGTATCCTGGGTTAGAAGAAGATAGAGATGCTTATTCATCCGTTAACGTGTTCTTTGTACCAAAAGAAGCACGATGGGATTATATTAAAAGTCACGCTAAACAACCGACTATCGGCCAAATTATCGATAACGCCATGGTCGAGATTGAAAAAGAGAATGCCTCACTTAAAAATGTCTTACCAAAAAACTATGCTCGACCTGAATTAGACAAAACGAGACTTGGTGAATTAATTGATTTATTTTCATTCAATCTAGGAAGCAAAGAAGCAAAAGCAAAAGATATCCTTGGCCGTGTATATGAATATTTCTTAAAAAAATTCGGATCAACTGAAGGTGAATTCTATACGCCACCAAGCATTGTCAAACTACTTGTTAATATGATTGAACCTTATCACGGTAGAGTTTATGATCCATGCTGTGGTTCAGGAGGAATGTTTGTCCAGTCCGCGAAATTTGTTGAAGAGCATCAAGGTAAGCTCGGTGATATTTCTATTTACGGACAAGAGTTCACCGCGACTACATGGCGCTTAGCTAAGATGAATCTTGCAATTAGGGGCATCGACGGTAATCTAGGTGAACGGGATGCGGATACGTTTACGAATGATCAACACAAAACATTAAGAGCAGATTATATTCTTGCAAATCCACCGTTTAATATAAAAGACTGGGGACAAGATAAACTGTTAGATGATCCACGTTGGAAGTGGGGAGTACCGCCGGCGGGTAACGCTAACTATGCTTGGATTAGTCACATGATCAGTAAGCTTAGTCCAAGAGGAACTGCCGGTTTTGTCCTTGCAAACGGATCATTATCAACAACAATTAAAGAAGAGTTTGAAATTAGGAAAAAAATACTTGATGAAGGTTTGGTTGATTGTATTATAGCAATGCCATCGCAACTTTTTTATGATGTTTCGATACCTGTAAGTTTATGGTTTGTATCAAAAAACAAAGAAAACCGAAATGATAAAGTTTTGTTTGTAGATGCAAGAAATATGGGATATATGGAAACGAGGCGTCATAGAGAATTAAAGGATGATGAAATTAAAAAAATATACAAAACATATCATGCTTGGAAAAATGATGATGGTTATATTGATGAGAACGGTTTTTCTAAATCGGCAACTTTAGATGAAATTAGAAACCACGACTATGTTTTAACACCCGGCAGGTATGTAGGCATTGAAGAAGAGGAAGATGATGGGATTCCTTTTGAAGAAAAGGTTGATAAGATTTCACAAGATTTATTGGAACTCTTTATAGAATCATCAGAACTTGAAACAAAGATAAAAGAAAATATTAAGGTCATTTTGGATGAATAGTCAATATATTGAAATCAAAAAGTTAGTAAAATTTGTTAATACGGGGTTGGATGCAATAAAAAGAGCACCAATTGTTAACCAAAACACAGGAATAAAATGTTTAAGAATACAAGATATTTCACAAAACAAACCATACAATCAATGGGGAAATACAAGAGTTGCTGAAAAAGATTTTGAAAAGTTCCAATTGAGTAAAGACGACATATTAATAGCCCGCACAGGTGCTAGTATAGGTGTTTTAACCATATTAAACAAAGACTATAAAGCAGTATACAATAATGGTCTAATTAGGATTAAAATTGATTTTACAAAAGCAAATGCTAAATATTTGTTTTACAATTTGAAATCCCAAAGGTATATATCTCATATATACGGAATTTCAGCTGGAACATCAACTCAGCCAAATATGAGAATTAATGATCTTCTTCGATTTAAAATAAGATATGTGAATATAGAAGAACAAGATAGAATAGCAAATTTTCTCTCATCATTTGATGACAAAATAGAAGTAAACAATAAAATTAATAAAAACCTTGAAGAACTGGCACAAACACTATACAAACACTGGTTTGTTGATTTCGAATTTCCAAATGAAGAAGGCAAACCTTATAAATCAAGTGGTGGAAAAATGATAGAAAGTGAATTAGGTTTAATTCCTGAAAACTGGACCATACAATATTTAAATGAGGTGTTAGAATTTGAAAGGGGAATTGAACCAGGATCGAAAAATTATGAAGAAACATATAAAGAACACTTAGTTCCATTTTATAGAGTTGGGGACATGATCAATCAAGACAAAGTCGTCTATGTAGATAAAGAATTAACTAATAACAAGATTGCTAATGTTGGAGACGTGTTTGTATCATTTGATGGAGCTTTAGGAAGAATTTCTAACACTCTTAATGGGTCATATTCAACAGGGATCAGAAAAGTTTTTTCAAAAGAAAAGTTTTTAAGCAATAATTTCATATACGTTTTATTTCAATCAGCAGATATCCAGAATACAATTAAAATGTATGCAAGTGGTACAACAATATTACATGCTAGTAGTTCTATACAATATTTAAGTATGCCATTTAATAAAGATATTGTAGATAAATTTACCGAAACAATTTCACCTATAGTAGACAAAATAATTACAAATAAAATAGAAAACATTAAACTTGCAGAAATGCGTGATTTATTATTACCTAAACTAATGTCAGGTGAAATTAGATTACCGATTGAGGAGTAAAACTATGGCAGTTAAAGTATTTTATGAGTCAGATGTCGAAGTAGCAACACTAGAATGGCTAGTGGAACTTGGTTATGAAGTTGCTTTTGGCCCCGATATCGCAAGTGATGGTTTAAGACCCGAAAGAAATTCGTATGCCGAAGTAATTTTAATTGAAAGACTTAGAGATGCTTTACTTGCTTTTAATCCAACACTCCCAGATAGTGTAATTGATGATGCCATTCGTACGATACGTATTCCTAAACAAACTTCATTAATTGAGAACAATCGTGCCTTTCATAAAATGATCACCGATGGCGTTGATGTTAGTTATCATAATGACAAAGGGCGATTAGTTCATACACAAGTTAAAGTTTTTGATTTTAATGATCCCTTAAATAATGACTTTTATGCCGTTAATCAGTTTACTGTTATTGAAAATAGAGTTGAAAAGCGACCAGATGTTGTTTTGTTCGTTAACGGATTACCTCTAGTGGTGTTTGAACTAAAGACCGCTGCAGATGAAAAAGTGTCAATAAAGAGCGCGTATCGTCAAATCAAGAACTATCAAAAGGCAATTAGTAATCTTTTTGTCTATAATGCCTTTAATGTCATTAGTGACGGACTTCACGCTCAAGCCGGAACACTAACATCAAATGAAGATCGCTATATGACTTGGCGCACGATTGATGGTGATGTTATTGCGTCAAACAAAGAACCACAATTAGAGACACTTATAAAAGGAATGTTTGAACCACGTCGCTTTTTAGATATAATTAAACAATTTATTTTATTTGAACGTGATGGACACAATTACCGCAAAATTCTTGCTGCGTATCACCAGTATCATGCAGTCAATGTTGCGTTAGAAAAAACATATGAGGCAAGCGCAGTTGAAGGAGACCGCCGGATCGGTGTTGTTTGGCATACACAAGGAAGTGGTAAGTCACTTTCAATGGTTTTTTATGCGGGTAAGCTTGTCCTTTCACATGAAATGAGTAATCCAACGATTGTTGTAATTACCGACCGTAATGATCTTGATGACCAACTATATGGTACATTCGCAAAATCGCAAGATTTGTTACGTTCGATTCCAGTGCAAGCAGAAACAAGAAAACATTTACGCGAACTTTTAGATGGCCGCGATTCAGGCGGTATTATATTTACAACCATTCAAAAGTTTACACCGGATGAAAGCGATAATGATGGTCCGCTTTCAAATCGCCGTAATATTGTTGTGTTAGCAGATGAAGCTCACCGCAGTCAATACGGCTTTAGTGCAAAGGTTGTTAAAACAAAAGAAGAAGCGTTTGAAAAATACGGTTATGCTGCTTATATGCGTGAATCATTACCTAATGCTTCTTATATAGGCTTTACAGGAACTCCCATCGAATTAGCAGATAAAAACACACGGGCAGTCTTTGGTGATTATATTGATATTTACGATATGAGTCGCGCGGTAGAAGACGGCACAACAGTTAAAATTTTCTATGAAAGCCGTATTGCAAAACTTAACTTTACAGCAGAACATGACTTGATTGATGAAAACTATGATGAAATAACTGAACATCAAGAAGAAGTCCAGCGCGAAGGATTGAAGCGTAAGTGGGCTCGGCTTGAAGCAATTGTCGGTGCAGAGTCGCGAATTAAGACAGTGGCGAAAGATATTGTTGAGCACTTTGAAAATCGCCAGGAAACGCGCGTAACACCTGCAGGTAAGGGCATGATCGTGGCGATGAGTCGTCGTATTGCAGTTGAGTTATATAACGCTATTATTGAAATCCGCCCCGAGTGGCATAGCGAAGACCTTATGAAAGGTAAGATTAAAATTGTCATGACTGGTTCATCAAGTGATCCCGAAAGTTGGCAAAAACATATTGGTACAAAAGATACACGCGAGACACTCTCACGTCGTATGAAAGATAATAATGATGAACTTGAACTCGTGATTGTTCGTGATATGTGGCTTACAGGATTTGATGTTCCAAGTCTTCATACAATGTACGTTGATAAGCCGATGCGTGGTCATAACTTAATGCAAGCGATCGCGCGAGTAAATCGTGTTTATTTTGAAAAACAAGGTGGTTTAATTGTTGACTATATTGGCATTGCTGAAAACCTTAAAAAAGCACTAACTGAATATACCGAAAGTGATCGCGGCACAACCGGCGTTGATACCGAACTAGCTGTCTCGGTTATGCTTGAAAAACTCGATATAGTTCACGAAATATTACATGGTCATGATTACTCAAAGTACTTTACAGGCACATCAAGTGAAAAACTAAAAGTAATTATGGAGACAATCGACTTTGTTATTGGATTAAGAGATGACGGTAAAAAAGATTTCCTTAAAGTATCTAATGAACTAGCGAAAGCTTATTCGCTATGTTCGACAACTGACACAGCGAAAAAGTATAACGTTGAAATAGGTTTCTATAAAACAGTTCGAGCGGGTATTATTAAACTTTCAATTGATGAAGACAGAAAGAAAACAATTGATCAGCTTGATGCCGAGATAAATCAGCTTATTTCACAGTCACTTGAGTCGGGTGAAGTAATTGATATTATGTCTGAAGTTGGTCTTAATAAACCGGATATTTCAATTCTTTCGGAAGAGTTCTTAGAAGAGTTTAAAAAGATGCGCCACAAGAACGTTGCCGTTGAACTTTTAAGAAGGCTTATTGAAGGTAAGTTAAGAATGATTGCGCGCAAGACAATCGTGCAGTCACGCAAGTTCTCAGAGATGCTTGATGAAGCATTACGCAAGTATCAAGCACGCCTTGTTGACTCAACTGTTATTATTCAAGAATTAATCGAGCTTGCAAAAGAAATTACCGAAGCCGCTAATATTAGTAAAGATAGTGGTTTAAGTGAAGACGAGTACGCCTTCTATGAAGCACTAGCGTCTAACATGACTGCTAAAGAAGTGATGGGGATTGATGTACTAAAAGAGATTGCGCGCGAGCTTACTAAAAAAGTAAAAGCAAGCGCAACTGTTGACTGGAATATCCGCGAATCGGTACGGGCAAAAATACGGTTTGAGATTAAGATACTTCTTAAGAAGTATAACTATCCACCAGATGATCCAAGTGATCCAAATAACTATGATAAATCAGTGCAACTTGTAATGGAGCAAACTGAGCTTGTTTATGATAATGATCAGTTTTATATAAAGTTAAATTAATATGAAAAAACAAATATCAGGTGCTGTTTCGGCGATAATATTTTTATTATTATTGTCGAGCGGAATATTTGTTGATTTTATCAAATTTATGTTGTGGCTTTTTAAACTACAATATTCAGCACCAGAAACATCACTTGCGGCCGGCATCGGTGTTAGAGTGCTTACGTTTTTAGTTTCATATAGCCTGGTTGGTTTTATATTTAAATCAATTGGTCTATTTGATAGTAAATTGATGTCTCTTGTTTATTTTGTAATATCTACATTATTAGGGTTTTTACTTGCTTATATTGTTTGGATTATAGAAACATATATTATTGTTGTTGGGATAATACTGAGCATAATTTTACTTATAATTTTTTTACTTTTAATAAAAAACAGAAAGGGAGATGGAGACATGGATTTATTAAGTAAGACAATTGGTGCATCGCATTTATATTTTCAAACATTAAAAAACATAAATAAGAATCTAATATATTTATGTGCTTTAGAAGCTGGCGAGTTACCTGATAAATTAAATGAAATATTGTATGAAATTACTACAAACATACCAAGGATAATGCCAATTAAATATGTAGATAACAAATTAGTTACAGTTGAAGATGATGGGCTTTTAAGATTTAAAAAAACACTACCTGACTTAAACGAAAAATTTAAAACAGTTATAAAAGAAAACTATGATTTGTTAGAATCAGTTTGGCAGACAAGAAATAAATTTCAACATAGTATGCACGATGTGTTTGTGCTTCAGTCTTTCAGTGGAACAGACACTCCATTAGAATTTATCGTTGAAGTTAGAGATAAAGAATTCGAATTTACAGTCCCCGACCTTATAAGTTTGGTGCAAGATCTTAATACTGTCTTTGCTGAAACAATCACATCCATCGGCGTTCAAGCTAAAAATAAAAAGATGGAATGCAGTTCTTTTTTACGCAAACTTTTGACATTTGATTTCAATGCTTTGAATGACATAATGAGCTTAGAATTCATAAAAATCAAAATACTTGGTAGAACGCTTTTAAGTTTATAGGTTGGTGGTCGCTGTGCTAAAAAAATTAACCTTTGATAATGAAGAAAAAATTCTGGATTTTTTCAGGACTACACAACCGCTTTATTTAAACCTATCAAAAAACGAAGACATTGAACCACTTGTGATAGTGCATTCAGAGGAAGAAAAAGCCAACTGGATTAACAGTTCGGGGGAAAACGAGCCGCCACCTGATTTTTATAATCCAAGCAGAAAATATATGTTAGAAGTTATGCGTTTTGATGATAATGCTTCTAAAAAAGGTAAAATTAATTTAAGACTAGCAAGAGAAACAGAAATGATTCGTGAGTTGCAAAAACACGACATTAGAAAAATGTTTCCTAATGTTGAACAAATTCTCACAATTGCTGATACGCAGTTGCCAACGCATGAAGATCATAATTTCACACGGTACAGAGAAAATTTTATACGTATTATCGGAAAGCATAGTGATAAGGTAGCAAATTATAGAGAGAACCATCCGGGTTACAAACTCATATTTTTTATTTTTGATGAGAGTTCCGGAATTTATTATAGGATGAAAAGTAAAGAGTCCCCATTTCTTATTCAACCATACTACTTTTGGGAAGATGAAGTTTTGGTAAATAAAATATTGAAAAGTGGATCCGATTACGTAATATGGTTTAAGCCATATTCATATTTTGGAAAAGTTGTTGATGGCGATACTTTTGAATTACCCAATATGATTGTATTTGATGTTAATAATTTTGCTGGGAACAAAATAACATACGACGAAACATTGATTTTTAGTAGTGAACTGTAATCACATGTCTTTCTATCGTTCAAAATAGCCCTTTCAATATTGTACGATGTTATGAATAATTTATAGTGTTTTAATTAGTTATAATGTCAATATCGATCAATATCAATTCCTAAAGTTCACGTACGTGAGAAAAAATAATCATCTTATATAAAGTTATGTAACTGACATAGCATGATGTTGTAACGTTCAAAATGGCATTAATAAATTAAATCGATTATATGGTGTTTTTTAGTGTATCTATTATTTAAAATGACAAGGGATATCAAGTGTCTTTCTAAAAGTTTGCATAAGGAGAAAAAATGAAAAAATACACTCCTATAGTAAAGTTATGGAATTACCATTGATGACCTTTGTAACGTTCAAAACATCGTCAATAAATTCTAGTGATTATATGACGCTTTTATTAGTGTTCTATTCATAAAATGTGCATAGTGTAGCATTGTATATTCCTAAAGTTCACGTAAGGGAGAAAAAGAATAAAAACACCTATATAGGAAAGTTATGGAAAATAGATTGTTACACCATGTAACGTTCAAAATAGTGAATTGATACCATTTTCTTGTACTTTATGTTCTTTGTAGTTATTATATCATTTGTTGATTCATTAACCGATATTGAATAGGTGA
>JGI24503J29689_10004092_pt1 | contig 10676 bp, 9 predicted proteins | sample BioPla3RNA2_FD_29689 | JGI IMG/M metagenome (IMG submission 29689)
AGATGGTTTTCTTCGCTGGTATAATGAGGAGCGGATCAAAATATCTTTAGACGCTATGAGCCCGATAGAATATCGACGAAGTCTTGGCCTAGCCGCGTAGTCAAGTCCAAAAAAACGTCCGCACCCCCAAATGGGGATTCTCAAGTGGCCATTGACAGAACTGAACCCACTTGGAGAACTCCAGATTCGCGTTGATGATAAGGCTTCCGCGCTTGGACGGCTCAGATATCATCTGAGACAGCAGTTCCGACTGCTGCCTGGAAAAAGCTCAGGTAGGAAAGGTCGTCGAGGATGAGGAGATCTACCTTGAAAAGCTGTCGCCACAGCCTGCTCAAGGAATCGTTCTCCTGAGCTTCAACCAGTTCGTTGGCCAAGACCGGGGCACTGATCTATACGAACAAGTCCGAACGTCGAATCAGTCAAAATCTCGTTGGACAGTGGTATAACCTGTTTGAGCCCTAACCAGCGTCCGATTGTGCACACCGACCGGGGGTCCACGATCGTTGGCCAGGATGGATTTCGCGAATGGATGCCGCCGACTTGATCCGTTCTAGTTCTTGAAAAAGATGCTCAAGCCATGCTGCTTGTGAAGGGTTCTTCGGTACTCCGAAGACCGAAGCGTTGTACACCAGATCCTGGAATGACGTGTGAGTCGATGAATATATCGCTGTATTCGATGAGTACATCCGGTGGTCGAACGAAGAACGGATCAAGTTGTCGTTGGGAGTGCTTGTTCACTTCCCGTACATACGATGCTTTGGTCTGCTACGAAGACACAGCCCGTGTATTCTGCGTCATCAGCGGTACTCTGAAAGTCCATGCGTTCACTTTACACGTTCGGTGCATCACCCTTAAGTGCAATCGAGAAGCGACTCCCCCAGTTAAATCGGCAGGAGTTTCGGTTGGAAGGAAAAATGCCTATCGAAACGCGTTTCTGAGCCGTGTGAATTCGTCTTTATCCAACGCCATTTCGAAGGGACCAGCAGCGTTGATCATCGTTCTTTCTCTTGCGGTCATCCTAATATTGCTGGGCGCCTTGGAGAGGTTTTTTCATGAGCGTGCTCTGAAAAGCATACCCGTGCTGATTCATGTGAATGGTACCAGGGGTAAGTCCAGTACCACGAGGCTAATGGCCGGCGCCTTACTAGCAGCGGGCTACAGAGTGATTGCCAAGACCACAGGGACAACGCCCCGCCTCATCCTGGAAGACGGTGAGGAGCTGCCTATCAAGCGAAAGGGGGCTGTCACCGTTCTTGAGCAGCTTAGGGTGGTCAGGTTCGCTGCCAGACGCAGAGCTGAAGTGCTGGTTACGGAATGTATGGGTGTGAACCCAGAAGTACAGTGGGCTTTGGAACATCGCATAGTCAAGTCCACCATCGGTGTAATTACCAATGTTCGGACTGATCACCTTGATGAGATGGGGCCTACGTTGGAGGACATCGCAAGGTGCTTGGCTCTGACTGTCCCCCGTAACGGCCTGCTGGTGACTGCTGAAGAACGCTTCTTCCCATTGTTCCAAACGGTCGCTTGCCAGAGGGGAACCCAGGTCCTTTTTGCTGATCCCGCTTCAGTAACGGCTGATGAAATGGCTCGCTTTTCCCGCCGAGTCCATCGTGATAACCTGGCCTGCGCTCTCAAGGTATGCAGTCTCCTAGGTGTCGAGCGGGAGACGGCTCTCCAGGGCATGGAAAGGGCAACCCCTGACCCCGGCTCCTTCAAGATCTGGAAGGTTACCCAGGATGAACAGGACGTCTTTTTCATCAATGTCCTTTCGGCCAATGATCTCACGTCTACTCAAGAGGCGTGGAATGACCCTCAAAGCCAAAAGCTGATCTCGTCTTGCTTTACGGTGGTTCTGTTCAACAACCGCAGTGACCGCAGTTTTCGGATCTCAGAAATGGCGCGGTTCATACAAGAACAGGATGGGATAGATCACATCCTTATTTCCGGTGAGCAGAAGCTGCTTGCGAAACGGAGATTTCAGAAAGAGGGCATGGGAGCCAGTTCCATATCTCTGTGTCACAGCCGATTACAGGTCGAAGAGGTTCTGGCCGAAATGGTTCGGCTTGCGTCAGGAAAACAGGTTGCCATCTTTGCCTGCGGCAACATCAAAGGAGACGGCTGGGCTTTCGTCGATTTCTTTGAAAGGAACGGGGAAGAACTGTAATATGCTCATTTCTCACGTCGTTGCTATCGGAATGGTAGTCGGCTTTTTGTTTTCAGAATTTACGGGCCTTTCTGCAGGAGGCATTGTCGTACCCGGGTACTTAGCCTTTTTCTGGGGCAATCCTTACAGGCTGTTGACGACACTGTTTGCTGCATTGCTCACTAATGTGGTAGTAAAAGGACTGTCCCATGTCGTCATCATCTTTGGGCGCCGGCGTTTTATGGTCAACGTCATGATCGGCTATGTCATGGGCTGGGCTCTCTTCACCGCTGCCCGATGGCTGCCTCTGGGTTCAGATCTGCGCACCATAGGCTATGTCATCCCAGGCCTGATCGCCAACGATATGTACAAGCAGGGTGTTGTGAAGACCATCCTTGCCGTAGGCGTTGTATCGCTGTTCGTTCGGTTGATCTTACTCGTGCTCATCTAGATTGTCAGGAGAGATAGATTTGAGGCCCTGGGTTAGGAGCAGAATCACATCCTTCCAGCTTTTTGTTGTCTTACTAGTCGGGTTGGTGGGCCTAGGCCTGGCTGAACACACCAAACAGACCATACCGCATCCAGCTTTTGACGAACAGATCAGGGCCGCTCGACTCATGGAGGACGCCATTGCTGTGCTTAGGCGGGAGCGGGAAGCGCGGGGCATTCCCATCGACCAAGAGCTGGATCCCAACAGAACCGGGCTGATCGGTGCAGAGTTCACCGAGATCACAACATCTCTGGGAAACCTCGAAGCCAAGCGCACCAGTACCAATCCCGAGTTTGCTGCATTGATGGTTAGGTTTTTCCATGACCTGGGCCTGCAGAAAGGAGACCTGGTGGCTGTGGGGGCCAGCGGGTCCTTCCCCGGCCTTATCTTAGCTACGTTGGCGGCTGCCGACGTGATGGATCTCGAACCGTTAGTGATCTATTCGATTGGAGCCTCCATGTACGGAGCCAACCTTCCCGAATTCACCTTTATCGAGATGCTGAAGGTATTGAGGAGCGAAGGACTGTTGCCTTATGATCTGCTAGCAGTATCCCTGGGAGGCGACGGTGATCGGGCTGCAGGGCCCATGCTGGATGGTTCCGAAGAGGTTTTTGGCCGAATCGCAGAGTATTCAGGTGTGCCCATCATATCCGAACCCGACAATGCCGCGAGTATCCGTCGCCGCAAGGAGCTCTATGCTCACGCAGCCCAGCGGAAGCCCCTGGTTTGTTTTGTAAACATTGGAGGGGCCAGCCCCAATTACGGCACAACAGGCGCCTCCCTCCATTTCCCCAACGGCCTGGTCTTGAGCGCACCGTCGGCTCCTGATCACCCCGAGATTGGGCTGATCTATGAGTACGCACGCGCCGGGATTTCCGTGATCCACCTTCTGGACATTAGGAACCTGGCATTGAAGAACGGCCTGGCGATCGATCCTGTGCCCTTTCCATCCTTGGGCAGAGGCGCTGTGTTCTATGAGATCGCGTTTAACCGCTTGGTTGTCTTCCTGACTCTGGCGAGTATGATATTCGCCATGGTGGCCCCCAGGATCGTGCGCAAATCGTCCCAGACGACCGCTGGAGATAGGTATTTACATGGTGTTCATTGACAGGTTTGCCAGAAAAGGTGTATTGTAGACGCAAATCTGCCATTATTGATTGTTGTGGAGTTGATCTCAAGTGCACAGAACAAGGACTAGAGGCCTCATCATAATTGGACTAGCCTTACTCGTGGTTGTGTTCTCGAGCACATTGTTTGCCACTTCGCAGCGAGGATTCGAGATCTACCCCTCGCCTTACCTGAGTCAAACGCGTCTATTGAGCGACTATAACCCCAACCTGGCAGGTACCGCGGGAGACACTGAGGTTCTCTTTTTTGAAGGGAAAGAACCTGGAGGGACGCTTCTCGTGATCGGCGGGACGCACGCGGACGAACCGGCAGGAGTAGTTTCTGCTCTGCTCTTTGCGGAAAACGTCAAGGTAACCCACGGTCGGCTCATAGTAATACCCTTTGCCAACCGTTCGGCATTCACCCATAACCTGCCCCAAGAAGCCCACCCGCCTTACTACACTCTAGAAACCTTGGAAGGGGAACGCATCATCAAATACGGTTCCCGTGTTTCCAACTCTATCCACCAATGGCCCGATCCCACAGTGTATGTTCAGCAAGTCGATGGGCAGAAACTGGCCGGCGTGGAGTCCCGCAATCTGAACCGGGCTTATCCGGGGACCCCCAAAGGCAGCCTAACCAGCCGCGTAGCGTACGGGATAGTGGAGCTAATCAAACAGGAAGGAGTAGATGTGGCCATTGACCTCCACGAGTCCTCGCCGGAATACCCTGTAAACAACGCCATCGTGGCCCATGATCGGGCCATGGAAATGGCCGTCTTTGCCAGCCTGGAGCTCTCGATGGATGGGGTGGAGATCGGGATCGAGCCATCACCCGTCACCCTGCGCGGTTTGAGCCACCGAGAGTGGGGTGACAACACTCCGGTCTATGCCTTCCTCTTGGAGTCGGCCAATGCAGCTCAGGGCCGACTCAGGGGGCAGACCAATGCTGAGCTAGTTACCTCAGGCCGGGATCCAATGTATGTGCTGGCCAAGGAACGTGGGCGTCTTTATGTACAGTATCCCGATGAAGGGATATCCATTTCGGTACGGGCTGGTAGGCACGTGGCAACTGTTCAGACCATCGCTGCGGTATACTCGGAGTTCCACCCCGATCGGCCAATCTCATTTGAAGGCATACCGACCTATCACGAAATAGTGGACCGGGGAGTGGGGACTTTCCTTTCTCCGTCGCGGCATTAGCGATGTTGATAGGATACAGTGGAGGGGGGATGAAGCTCGCAAAGGAAACTGGGGAACAGGAATGACTTTTTGTCTGGGAAGATACGAGAGGAGAGATGGTCTGTGAGAAGATCGATAAGTTTCGTCCTGATACTGCTTAGTGTTTTGTCTTTGGCCGCTATGGCTGTGGCTGCAGAGCCAGGCCAACCGATCCTGATCACCTCTGCAGGGCAGAGCGCTGATGACATGATCCTTAAGGTGATGCTGGAACGGCAATTTGGAAATCCCGTAGACCGCAATCCTCTGGCTGAAGCCTCAGAGGTAGAAGGCCATCAAACCCTGCTTTTGGCGGTAGGCGTAAGCAACAAGGGCTTGGGGGCGGCCGGGATCAACTTGGAGCAGGAAAAGGCGCGCCTCACTTCTGTTCTCGATGCGGCAAAGGCAGCAGACTGCTATGTCATCATGGTTCACATCGGCGGTCCCTCCAGACGTGGCGCAGGCTCAGACGAAGTAGCCAGGTTGGTTGCTCCCTATGCATCGAAGATGATCATCCTTGCCGACAGCAACCAAGACGGCTTCTTTGATGAACTAGCCAAGGAACATGATGCCGCTTTGGAGATAGTGGAGTCCCGCAACGACGTGGCGCTGATCATCGCCGATCTCGTTAAGTAAGAAAAAGCCACAGGAAAGGAGGGTTTCCATGAGAACGCCCCGAGTTCTGGTTCTTGCCCTTGTCTTAGCTGCTCTGCTTGCGGGCACCGCTGTCCAAGCCCAAGGACCGATGCTGCATGATGTAAGGCCAGGTTATGGTGTAACGAAGATCGGCTGGTTGTCGGATTACCATGCTCCCCTGCGGGGAACCCGTGCTGATACCCGGGTGTACTACCTGGACAGCGGAGAACCAGGGCCCACAGCTGTGATCCTGGGAGGCACCCATGCGAATGAAATTGCAGGAATTGCCGCGGCCACGCTCATCGTTGAACGGGCCGAGGTCACCAAAGGGAGGATTATCGTCATCCCTTACGCCAACAACTCCGCTGCCAGCAGTATCGATGATGTCCGTCCCAACATAACCACATGGTCGATAGAAACGGAAAGCGGGACCAGGATCTTCCGCTATGGTGATCGGCGAACAAGAGAAGCAGATCAAGGTCCCGATCCGGAGGTCTATGTCCACTATCCATCCGGTTACGAGCTGGATCCAGACGAAGCGAGGAATCTAAACAGGGCTCATCCAGGTAAGGCTGATGGGACTCTTACACAGCAGGCTGCCTATGCCTATACCCAACTCATCAAGCAAGAAAACGCAGCCATCGCAGTTGATATGCACGAAGCGGGAACGGAATCCCGATTGGCAAATATGCTCGTCGCCAACCCAAAAAATCTCGATCTAGCAGTTATCGCCATCGTGGAGCTGGAACTCAAGGGTGTGAAAATGAATGTGGAGCAGTCATCCGAGGAGTTTCGCGGCCTATCCCATCGGGAGTGGGGAGATCACACGCAGGCCTACGCATACTTGATCGAAACGCCCAACCCGGGTCAGTCTCCTAACATAGTTGATCCCGACGTGGTGAACGACCCCAAGTTTCCACTGGCCATGCGTGTCGCTACTCAGCTGGCAACTGTTGAAGCGATATTCACAGCACACGAATTGGTCTTAGGCGAAAGGCCCCAGTGGATCAACCTGCCAAGCTATGATGAGTTAGTTCAAAATGGTCTCGGTTCGTATCTGAGATAAGCAAGGACTAATTTCAAAGGAGGGTGTGGTTGATGTTTAGGAAGAAGTTGAGGAAGGCAACCCTGTCCCTGACCATCATGGTCATCTTTGCGGTGCTCTTTTCTCAGGTGGGCTTAGCGTCCACGATCCTGGAAGAAGTGCGCGGGAAGAACGGCATGGTTGCCACTGCTAGCCCCTATGCATCTGAAGCCGCTCTTGAGATCCTCAAAGCAGGTGGCAATGCGGTGGATGCAGCCGTTGCGGCGGCCTTTGCTATCGGTGTAGCTGAACCCAACGCTTCTGGGCTTGGCGGTGAAGGTTTCATGGTTATCTACTTGGCCGAGACAGACCAGGCTATCTCCATCGACTATCGTTCTACGGCACCCAAAGCCTCTGTGCCTGCTCTGGAAGGGCAGCGGTACCCCAACACGGGTTGGACTTCGGTTGCCACTCCTGGTACGGTGGCCGGTCTTGCCATGGCTTTGGAGAAGTATGGAACCATGACCTTAGCAGAAGTGATGGCTCCCGCCATCAGACTGGCCGAGGAAGGTTTCCCGGTGTCTGAAGTATTGGTTGGCGTGATCAACGACAACTATGAAAAGATCTTGAACGATCCGGCCATGTCTGCGGTTTACCTTGATGATATGCTTCCCCCAGAGGCGGGTTATGTTCTCAAGAACCCAGACCTTGCGAAAACCATGCGTATCATCGCCGAACAGGGACCCGATGCGTTTTACTACGGTGAGATCGGTCAGATGATTGTCGATGCAGTGCAGGCCAACGGCGGATACCTTTCCATGGAAGATTTGGCCGAATACCGGGCCAAGCTGCGTTGGCCGGCCAGGGGTTCCTACCGCGGCTACGACATCATCGCTGCTGGACCTCCCGTTGGTGGTGCCACAGTGATCGAGGCCCTGCACATCATGGAGAACTTCGACATACCGTCCATGGGCTACCCCTCGGTGGAGAGTGTACACATCATGGCTGAGGCACTGAAGCGTGCCTATGCTGACAACAGAAATTACATTGGTGACCCAGAGTTCGATTATGTACCGCTCTTCGATTTGCTGTCCAAAGACTATGCTCGTGAGCGGGCGTTCGAGATCCCCTTGGATGCAATGACACCCATGAGCGAAATAAGGCCAGGTGAACTGCAGGTTCTTAAGGTTGCAGCCACCGGTACCGAAGGGTTTTACGAATCTCCCAGCACCACACATATCTCTGTAGTAGACAAAGACCGCAACATGGTAGCACTCACTCAGACTATCAGCTCCTTCTTCGGTGCAGCAGTGATACCTCCGGGTACGGGTATCGTGCTGAACAACGAAATGGCCAACTTCAGCAGCCCAACTGCCCCGGTGAACAGCCTGGAAGCTGGCAAGAGGATGAAGACCTTGATCTCGCCAACCTTGGTACTTAAGGACGGAGCTCCCTTCCTGACCATCGGTACGCCCGGTGCGGCAAGGATCATCAGCACGGTAACCATCCTGCTTTCCAACATCATTGACCACGGTATGGGTCTCCAGGACGCCATTGAAGCCCCGCGGTTCTACGTCCGTGACAACACTGAGCTTCTTGAGCACGAATCCAGGTTTGCACCAGAGATCATCGAGGCTCTCAAAGGTATGGGATATTCTGTTAACGAACTCGGTGACTATGACCTCTACTTCGGCGGAGCCCAAGGTGTGATCATCGATCAGGAGACTGGAACGCTCATTGGTGGGGCAGACCCAAGAAGAGATGGGGCCGCAATCGGTTTCTAAGTGAAGAAGTGTTCTATCTTACAAACAGGGCGGGGCGCCGATCCGGTGCCCCACCCTTAATTATCGTCAACACATGTGGAGTGATGGGTGTGTCCATGGAACTACTCGCGCTGCTTGCTATGATCGGCGCTTTCACAATCGTAGCGGCTCTGCTGAAACTCCCTCCGGCATTGGCTACCGCGGGTTCAGCGGTTGTAGGTCTTTTGATCACTGGCAACTTTGGTGGGGTTCGGCACCTAGTTGAGGGTATGTTCGGTTATTTCGACGTAATTTTGATCATCGCTACCGCCATGGTGTTCATGAAGGCACTGGAAGGATCGGGAATTCTCCAGGAGATCTCAACGAGGATGGTAAGACGTTTTGGGAAGCGGAGGTTCTCTCTCACGCTGGTTGCGATGTTCCTGTTGATGATACCCGGCATGCTCACCGGTTCATCGACCGCGGCTGCACTTACGACAGGTCGATTTGCAATCCCCGTTCTGATCGGAGCAGGACTCCCGAAAACCCGGGCTGCAGCCCTGGTTGCCCTGGGCAGCATCATCGGTATGATTGCCCCGCCGGTGAACGTTCCAGTTATGATCATAGGCTCTGGAATTGACATGCCCTATGTGGGGTTCGACCTGCCTCTCCTGATCTTGAGTGTACCTATGGCTATCTTGGTGTCTCTTTGGGGAGTCCTGGGTGTGAAGGGCAAGACCGAGGAGACAAGTGTTCCTAAGAACGACGAGGTACGGAGACTAGCGGGAGTGCGGGTTTACATTCCTCTCATCGTGGTGCTGGCCTTGATGATCGCTTCGCGTTTGGCCGGCGGCGGTATCTGGGATATAGGTATTCCGCTGATGTTCGTGGTGGGTACTGTTGTAGCCTTTATCTGCGGCAGGAGAGTCCCGATTTGGAGAACCATTGTAGGCGGCGTGAAATTGGGCATGCCGGTCATGGGAATTCTTGTTGGAGCGGGTATGTTTGTGCAGATCATGACTTTGACAGGCGGACGAGGCTTCCTTGTGACAAGGGCGCTGGATCTGCCCACACAGTGGCTGATCCTGGTGGCATCAGTGGCCATGCCCCTGTTTGGTGCCGTATCTGTCTATGCTTCCTCATCTGTTATGGGTATTCCCATAGTCCTGGCTCTGCTAGGCAACAACGAAATTGTCACTGCAGCAGCCCTCTCCATGATGGCGGGCCTGGGCGATCTGCTCCCTCCCATCGCCATTGTTCCGACATTGGTAACCCAAGCAGCTGATCCTTCTCGAGAGTTCAGGCGGCAAACCATAAAGGAATGCCTGCTGCCGGCGGCCATGGTGTTGCTTTGGGCCGTCATTGTCCTGATCAATGCGGTCAAGATTGGTAGACTGATAGGGCTATAACCGATGTGGGGGGAGAAGCAGTGAAGACATATTTCGCTAACGCCGTTTCCAGTTGGCTGACACCGATCTATCTTGTCGTTCTAGCTACGATCACTGTTGCCGTGATCAGGAACATTTTGGAAGAAGAAAAGCTTTCCTCACAGATCGTTGGAGCGCTGGTTCTTATCCCGTTGGTGTTGAGGCTTCTGCTCATCAAGTAAAGGAGGCCTGTCACTGAGACGGGTGACCGTTGAGCGATGTTCCGATCCATCCCACAGACATCTCCTTTTTTGGGATTCCCTTTACCCTTCCTAGGATTACGAGAACAGCAATCCTTGAGACGTGTGGTCGATGATGGTGCTTTGGAGTTGATGAGTGCCAGCCAACTCGCATATGCTTTCGTTAGTTTCCGACATGAATTGGCCTTGTAGCGTGATCAAGTCCAGAGAAAAGGTCCGCGCCGCCTCTTGTCTGAAAAGGCTCCTCACGTTTTGAGACGATCAGCCTGGTTGGGGTTGAGTAGCCATGGGGTGGCCAATCCCAAACGCCAACAGGGATTTCCCGCTCGGGGGCGAATTTACAACTCATAGGAACGAAGCCTTTCTGTTAGACAGTAAGATAGCGAGAGGAGTCTCCCCATGAAGTGCCTGATTCTGGCAGCCGGCTATGCCACTAGGTTGTACCCCTTGACCAAAACCACTCCCAAACCCTTATTGGGCATCGCTGGAAAATGCATCGTTGAACGCCTGTTGGACAAAGTCGAGCTGATCGATGCCGTGGATCACGTCTATGTCGTGACCAACGCTCGGTTCGCTCCGGCTTTCCGGGAGTGGGCGAATGACTACCGAGGCCGTAAACCAGTGGCGATCATCGACGATGGGACCACGTCCAACGAGAATCGCCTGGGGGCCATCGGAGATATCCGC
>JGI24503J29689_10037355_pt1 | contig 10674 bp, 1 predicted proteins | sample BioPla3RNA2_FD_29689 | JGI IMG/M metagenome (IMG submission 29689)
CTGAGAATGTATATAAGGTTCCTGAGATAGGTTCAGAGGTACTTAGGGTTGACCCTAATAATCCTGTAGCAAAGCTTGCTAGAGACTTTACTGCTATTGAAAGGCATGATAGAGTAGTAATGCTTGCTAGGAACTTCAGCAACATTGTTGATAGGGCTGTAGAGGAAAAGATTCAAGAGAATGCTGATGCTATTACAGCTGAAATGGGCAAGGATGAACCTGATAGAGCAGAGCTTGCTAGATTGTATGAGAGAGCACTACTCCTTAATGATAGTGTTAAGGGTAGAAGGGCTGTCATGCAAGATAAGACTGTACAGCAAATCTTCAAGGAAATGAGGGAGGAGATAGAATCCTATATGGAAATGACTCCTGAGGAACTTGATGAAGACTATGGTGAAGGTCAAGGTGAGTATATGCTCCAAGCATATCAGAAGGTTCTTGATAATTGGTATGAACTTCTAAAAGAAGCCTGTATCCTAATTGAAGGGACTGAAAATGTAAGGGTTGTCATTGATAGACATGACTATAATAATGGAACTACCACAGAAACTGTTACTGGAGGTATTATTACTGATTCTTCACAGGATGAAGACACAAATGAGTCTGAGTTCAGTGATGATGAGGATGGAAATAGAGTCGATGGTAATGGAGGTTGGTCTTTCAAAGTAAGATTCGTTGACCCAAGAACTTCCTTGTCTAGAGGAGTTAAGAGAGTACTGTCAGGTATCAAGAAAGAAGGTATCAATGGTGAGCCTGAGGTTGATGACCTCGGTAACATCAGATATGTGAATGAGGAGTTTGCTCATGCAGCCCTCATCAATGAGCTTTCTGGAATGATTGACCCTAATGACTTTAGTGTCAAGAATGATGATGGTACTTATAGCTTCCCCGCACTTGAAAAGGTAACAGAGAAATATCCTTGGGCTAATCAGGTTATCAATGCACTCAAGGCAGAGCCTAGTCTTATCAGCTCTTTCTATGCGGACTTTAGGAAGGATTTCATTCCTTATTGGATGCAGTACTTCGATAAGAAGGATGATAAGTGGAAGACTCATGCTATGAACCAAGCTGTAGCTCTTGATAGTACAAAGACATCCATAATTAACAACTATGAGCAAGGAACCATCCTTGATGAGAATAGTATTTATGCGGGCGGTAGAAAACTTATCACTACTAATGCAGAGTTAGGTATAAACCTAGCCAACGAGATACTTTCTCTACTCAGAGAGTTTGATGAGGATGACTATGAAGAGCTTACTGAAAAGGTTGCTAGGGGCCTAAAGATGGTTGGTCTTAATGCTAATGCTCGTGTAATTAGTAATCTACTAAAGAGTGAGAATGGTATAGTGAACTTAGAGAAAGTGATAAATGCAATGAAGAATATCTTTAGTGGTATTGAAGGAATGCCTGAAAATGCCCACTTGATTGAAACTTTCTCTGATGATTACAATACTATAGCACAAGAGGTAGGTCTGGTTTCAGAGCTTGACAATATCCAATCCTTCAGGAATGGGGATAAGACATACTACAGTTACTCTGCCCCTAATTATCTTGACACTATGTTCAAGATATTCAAGAGTGATGAGAGACGGGATGCCTATCTTCAGGAGCAATTTGGAAAGTATAGTTGGTTCAAGAAGAATGGTCAGTGGAGAAATGAATGGCTTAAGCTCATTGAATCTGATGAAGATGTTAGGCATCAAATGCAGTACAAGGAGCTTCTAGTTATTAAGGACCCACAACAAGACCCAAAGGAGCAACACACTGAATATGTTAATTGGACCCCTCTTCAGATTAAAGCAGCCTTTGTAAGGGAATATTTCTCTGTAGGCTACAATAAGGGTTCTAAGAAGCAGTTTGCTTGGTATAATATGCCTATCTTCTCAGACTCTCCCGTAGTTAAGTTCATCAAATTCCTGAGATACACTGGTGACTTCAAGGGTCAACTTACTCCTTTATTTAATAAGGTAGTGAAGCAGGAACTCAGTAGAATCAGACTAGTACAGGATAGAAAGAAAGCTGGTGTTGCCCCTATTGCTAATTTTGATAAGAATGGTGATAGGTTCCACTTTTTCCCTGAGCTGAATAGCTATCACGATGGTCACTTCCTTGAGGAAGTTATGACTCTTACAGAGGCAAAGGACTTGGATGGGCTTAACAAGCTTATCAATGACGCAGTTACTGAGATTATGAATCAGAACTTTACTAATTTCCTTGACTCTAACTTTAGTAGGAGTAGCTATATGGCACTTGGGGAATCACTTCTTACTGACGGTGTAATTACTTCTGAGACTCAATTTGATAATGCCCTAGAGGAATACTTCTGGAATCAAGCTTATGCAACTTCCCAAATCATTCAATTGACTACTACTGACCTTGCTTACTACAAGGATGGTACTGACTTTCAGAAGAGATATAAGGAGGTATATGCCGCTGGAACGAAACTTAATACAAATTCACAATATGGTAGGGAAATAGAAAGAACAATATATTTGGCAGACCAGATTATCACATCTGCTGCCTATACAGATATTAGGAGGTCTCTTAATAGGGCTGTCCAACTAGGACACATACAACCCTTTGACAGAGACAATATCCTAAACAAATTCAAGGACATCAATGTAGCTGATGCTCAAGCTTACAGAAGCTTAAGCTCTATGAGAGCTGTGCTTGACATGATGGGAGCTTGGACTCCTGAAATGCAACAAGCAATGGATAGATTTGATAATGGTGAGTGGGATATGGCTGACTTCAACATAGTATGGCAGACTATTAAACCATTTGTCTTCACTCAGATTGAAAAGCCTGATGGTCTTGGTGGAAGTATTAAAGTACCACACCAAAACAAGAACTCAGAGTTCCTCCTACTTTCTATGTATCAGATGGTAGCTGGTTCAATGAACAGGTCTCCAAAGCTCAAGGCTCTTAACAGATTCATGGAAGACAAGGAAATTGATGTTATTCAGTTTGAGTCTGCTGTGAAGGTTGGTAAGCAAGGTACAATTGACATTAGCTACTCTGAGCCAAAGCTCCAAGTATGGAAGATGAACCATGAGAAGGAATGGAAAGAGATAGAGAAGGCTGCAAAGACTTCAGGCTCTGACTATTCTGTTTTCAAGGCTGGTAATGACTATCTTCTTGACCATGATATGATTAGTCAGGAAGAGTATAATAATAGGTTTGAGGCTATAGAGCCTACTGAACAGGAGGTCTATGACCTGTTAGAGAGCATGAGTATGCAGAATGGTGAGTTCAAGCCAGAGGTTGTACATGAAATACCTTACAGTGATTATATAATACAGCAACCTACTCCTGAACACTTATTTGACCGTGTAGCAGTATTTGGTTCTCAGTTCAGAAACCTTATCATATCTGACATGCCTGATGACCCAGACTTTAGGGTTAAGGTCAATGGTAAAAGCCTGACTAAGCAACAAGTACTAGACTTGTACCAAGCTAATATAGTAGAGAACCTGCTTGAGGACTGGGAGAAAGTTAAGGGGAAGTTTGCTGGCATCAGGAGTTTACAGAAGGCTATGTTGGATGCAGTCAAAGGTAATCCTAAGTATGGCAGGGATATGTTGGATGCTCTACAGATAGTTGAGATAGTAAATCCCAACACTGGAGAGAAGCAAGAGGCATTCAATATACCACTTGACAATCCATCTACTACTACCAAGATACAGGAGCTTATTACTTCAATGTTCAAAAATGCCATCACAAAGCAGTCAATAAAAGGTGCTTCATGTATCCTTGTGTCTGACTTTGGACTCACAAAAGAGCTTAACATACTTCATGGTGAGGATGGCAGTATTCAAGGCATTGAATGTTATCTCCCTGCTTACAGCAAGCAGTTCTATGAGCCATTTGCTGTTACTAAGGTAGATGATGCAGGTAATGAGTATCAAGAGCTTGATGTCACTAAGATGCCTATGGAGTTAAGAAGAATCATTGGCTATAGAATCCCAACTGAGGATAAGTATCTCAATGGCTCCTCTGATTATCAAGGGCTTCTTACCACAACAGAATGGTTCATCTATTATGTTGCCTGCTGACATTACTCAGATTGCTGGTTCAGACTTTGACGTAGATAAGATGTTCTTGATGATTCCTGAGTTTAGAAGAAGAGACAAGTATGCTATTAAAGCTGCTTGGGATACCTTCTATCAGGAACACCCTGAGATTACTTCGCAGATTGAAGCTGCACAATGGGCTACTTTTGTGGACTCTTACAACGAGTTACTCAAGAAAAATCCAAAGGAAGCAGAAGAGATTGATGTGGAGGATGAGGAGTTTAAGGATTGGTTTGTTAAAGAAAGCAAGCTAAAGAACTATGAGTGGGTTGAAGGTGTACAAGATGCTTTTGCAAAGTGGTTTAAGACCAATAAGCAGAGGTTCTTCCAAGGCACTAAAATCACTAAGATAAAATATGACGAGAGTAAGTCTCCTCAGGAGCAGAGTAGAGCTGCAAGGAACAATATGATAATTGATGTAGCATGGGGTATATTAACACACCCTGATACTGCTGAAAAGATTCATAACCCAGGTAGCTTTGACAAGGCTAAGATTGCTGCAAGAATAGCTACAATTATAAGTGACCCTGCTTTGCTTAATAACTTTGCAGGTGAGCATGGTCTCATGTACCAAATGGGGGATAATGACTACGAGTATAACCCTAGAGAGGTAGCCCAACTTCTCCTTGGAATATCAAAGGAAGGAAGGCTTGATGAGCTTGACAAGTTCATTAAGAAGTACAAGGTTGAGAGGAGTCAATTGACTGTTGATACATTCATCTATAACCATAAACAGAATATGACTGGAAGTATGCTGATTGGTATGTATGCTAATAATACCGCCATGCAGGCTAAGTTCCAAGTTACTGGATTGGCTATCAAAGATGACTATATATTTACAATCAATGGTAGGACTGTTCAATCTCTACATGATATAATGTCTCCTAATGGAGATAGAATATCGAAGAACTGCGCTAACTTCTTAGCTGCTTCTGTGGATAATGCTAAGGACCCTGTACTTGCAGACCTTATGCAAAACACACAGACTGCAAACATAGCAGGATTCATGCTGAGAGCTGGTATGAGTGTAGAGGAAATTGGACTATTGTTCTCACAACCTCTTGTAAGAAGATGTATCACTGAAACTGGTGGCTTGAAAAAGCTTGGTAGTTATGTGAAGTCTATGATAAGGGTACTCAGAGAAAATGGTGGTGGTGTAGATGATAAGATTCAACTGCATGACTTCACTAGTGAGGAGCTTATCTTGAATGCTATAAATGAGGCCAGGACTTCAGAAATGACTCAGGAAGAGCTGAATGACCACTTAGCTTCCCAGATTCAGGCTGGTCTTCTTATGGTACATATCTCTCAGATAGCTCAAGACCTAAGTGACCTTACTCAGATTGCAAGGGCTGACTCCCCTAATGGTGCTATTAGTATTTCTATTGCAGGTGCTAAGAACCAAACTAGGAAGGTTGACCTTTATGCAAGAAGGGCTAAGACCAAGAGGTTTACTCTTACTGGACTTGGTGACATTATGCAGAACAAATATGTTACTGCTGACATGTCTAGAGAACAGATGAGGGAGAAATTCCTCAAGAGTAAGATGCCTATGCTACAGACTTTCTACTCATTGGGTATTGAGTTGGGTAGTCAGGTAATGAGTCAATACTTTAGTCAGACTACTGCTTACTCAGATGCTTTAGTAGAACAACTCTATGATAACTCTCCAACAGGGACTATCTTAGATGATACTCTCAACAGCTTCTACAGTGAGCTTGTTGAATTTGCCCTGTCTAGAACAAAGATGTTGGGTAATGACAACAATGCTACCTTTGATGAAAAGAGAGACTATTATCTGTATGACTTCCCAAAAGAGTACTTAGGTGTTCTTGCCGCTAATCCTGATATAGCTAACATGAGTATCTTCAGAAAAATGCAAGTTAAGGATGGTAACATTGTAATGGGTAGGTCTGGTAGGCTTACTCCTATGATGAGGGAAACCCTGATGAGAGACTTTGATATGCTTCTCTATATGGATAACCCTGCTGCCCAAAAGCTTGCTGTTGACCTGTTCATGTACTCATATTATAAGGATGGATTCAAGTTTGGTCCTAATAGCTTTGGTACTTTCTTCAGTAGTAACTTTATCTCCTCATTCCCTGAGTTTGTAGGAGCATTAAGAGAGCTGAGATTTAGTATGCAGAGTGGAACCTATTTTGATAATTTCCTCCCTCAATTCTATGCTAACCATTGGCAGGAGTTAGTTCCCCAATTGGATGAGAGTACAGCAGATGTAGTTGAGACGAGTGATGGTCAAATAGGAGTCAACTCCAAGCAAGTTCTTAATAGGAATCTTCTTGGACTTAATCAAACAAAGAGTTATCCTCTGATAGGGTACAATGGTCAGCTTTATGCTTTAACTCTTGATGGCTCTGATAGGGCTATATATACTCCTACAGTGTCTATTACCTCTACTCAAAAGGGTAAGAGAGGTGTCAAGTACAATGCCAACATGACTATACAGGAAATGGCAGGCATTGAAACTGATGAGGCAAGGGTAAAAGCTAATGAACAGCTTAATCCTAATGGCAATAGTAGGTCTGTTTCTGAGGATGAACTATTTAAGGCTCTAGAAGATACCTTTGGTGGGTTTGAAGGAATGGATGATGCACTTGCTGGTCTGGAAGAGACTTATGGAGAGGCTCTTGGTGAAGCAGAACTTAATGAACCGATGTGTAAATAACTAGAATATGGCAAAAAATTATTGCACTTATGTCCCTAGTAAGGGTAAAAGCTTGTTTAGAGAGTTAAAGAAACAATTTGGCTATCAAACTGCCAGAGGAATCTTTCTTAGAGCAATCAATCCTGAGTTCATAAGAGACTTTAAGGGAACCCTCAGCTTAGATGCTGAGGGTGTCCCTACTTTTGAATCTCTAATGAACAACAGCTTCATGAAAGAGTTTATAGGTAGTAGGCGGATAGCAGAAGGTCTTAATAAGGCTTATAGTCCTATTGAGGATACAAGAGAGAACTATGGTAATCTGTTAGAGAGTGCCTATCAGTTCAATACTACTAATCCTCAAAGGGATGACTTTATTGCTACTGTAGAGTATGTAGGTGACGGTAGAATAAATGTACTTGTTCAGCCAAAGACTCCTGAAGCTGTTGAGAGGTTTAGGGAACAATACTCTACTCAAAAGCTTAATGATAGGCTAGCTAGCATATTCCAACCTTTAGGTATTACTGTGGGGTCACTTAGTCAGGCTGAAGCCGATGCTGGTAGAGTAGGACTTACTGACTTTAGTGTAGCTAGAGACATTGCTAATGGCTTTGTTTCTATGATAAAGGTAGCCAATAATATGGAAGGTGCTATACACCTCACAGAAGAGTTTGCCCACCTTATTGTGGGTACCTTCAGGAATGAGCCTTTAGTTCAAAGAGCTATAAATGCTCTTCTAGACCATGATGGCTCAATCCAAGAAATACTAGGGGACGATTATGAGGACACTGTGAATTTCTATAATGGTGATATGGAGCTAGTAGCTGAGGAGGCTGTTGGTCACATATTACAAAAAAATTTGTCAAACGATGCAGAGAATGTTAAGACACCTGTACCTTCTCTATTCAAGAGGATGATTGACTGGATTGTCAAGAAGTTCCAAGGGTATAAGGTAGATGATGTTCAGGCAGCTATTGACAATGTAGATACTCTTATGAGTTCCCTAGCTGAGGATATTCTCAATGGTACTAGGCAGATTACACAGAAGGACATAAAGGCTTCTCAAAGAGAGGCTCAGTTCAATGCTCTTAGTGATAGGATTGACAGGAACATTGAGATACTCAGAAATGCTGTTAAGACAGAAACAAAGAGATATAAGATAACCAAGGCTAGCAGAAAGAAGGGAGCTGCTGAGACTTTAGTCAATACTACTCTTCAATATACTGCTGAGGATGCAGACACCGTGGAAGGACTATTCCACTATGCTAAACATGCTCTGGGAGAACTCAGAAATCTGGAAGCCCAATTCCAAATGGCAGATAGTATGACTCCTAAGCAGAAATTTGGTTTCCTAAGGAGTGTAAGAATGTACACTCAATCCTATGGTAGTTTCATAAAAGCATTGAATGATGCCATCATTGAAGATGAGTCAGAGGATGATAACATGTTTCTACGGGAGTTTGAACTCAATGGTGAACTTGTAAACATACAAGAAGTACTCAAAGAACTCAATAACCTATCTAATCAGCTTGCAGGAAGATACACTAGAATGGCTATGCCTGCCTTTGCAGAGTTCCTAAAGCCTTTCATAGGTGAAGAGATAGTAGTTCCCTTTGGTAAGTATGCAGGTACAAAGATGTCAGTTGAGTCCTTGCTATCTGAGGCTCCTAAAGATATTAGTTTCATGGATAGGTGGTTAGATAGTATGGCTGATTCTGCTGATGTTATACTACAAGCCTATGATGCTGCTGTTAAGAAAGCTAAGGATACTGCAAGACTACAGACTCTAGATGACATCAGGGAGATACAGAGGTTCAGGGAGAAAGCTGAAGGAATGGGTATCACGGACTTTGATTGGATGTTTGAAAGAGACGATGAAGGTCATAAGAGTGGTAACTACATCAGTGAAGTGAACTTTGCTCAGTTTGAAAAAGACTTGAGAGAGTTTGAAGCTGGTCTAGAAGAGAAGTATGGTAGGAATCCTACTGGAGAGGAAGCTGTACTAAAGATGGTAGAAAGGAATGATTGGTTAAAGACCCATGCAATTTCTATGTTTGGTACTCCTCAACCTAATCCTGCTATGTATAGGAATAGTGCTTATGATAGGCTCACAGAGAATCAGAAGACTATTCTGAGTGAGTTCCTAGCACTAAAGGATAGGTTTGATGCCAAGCTTCCTAAGACAAGAGTTGCAAGGAATAAGGCAATTCAGATGAGAAAGGCTGGCAGCCAAAGACTATGGGAAAGTATGACTTCTCCCACTACTATCTTCCAAAATATCAAGGAGTCTATTACTTCCTCTATACTTGAGAAGGAGGATGATGACCAAATCTTTGGTAATGCTAGAGCAGAGAAGGGACTTACTGACTTTGCAGGTAATGAGTTCATGACTCTCCCAGTACTATTCACTAATAGATTACAGAATCCTGATGAGCTTACTGATGATGTTGTGGGTAGTCTTATGTCGTATGCTTATATGGCTAACCAATATGAGCAAATGGACAATATCATAGACCCTCTTGAGGTCGGTTATACCTTGCTAACAGAGGATAGAAAAGTAAGAAAAACCAGAGGAGATAAGAAACTTATAGAGAAATTTGACGCTCTAGGTGTTGAAGTAGCAAATAAGGTTTTTACCTCAGAATCCAATATTAAGCAAAAGTTACTTGATTTCAGAGAGAGCCAAATGTATGGTAGATACTTAAAGGATGAAGGAACTTTCTTTGATACTAAAGTAAATGTAAACAAATTTACCAGTCTTCTTTTGAAAGGGTCTTCATTAGCACAGCTAGGCTTTAACTGGCTAGCTAACTTAGCCAATGTTGCTACTGGTTTAGGTATGCAGAACATTGAGGCTGCTGCTGGGCAATTCTTTGGTCCTAAAGAGCTTGCTAAGGCTGATGTTGCCTATGCTAAGGCTCTAGGTCCTATGATGGCTGAATTAGGCAGTAGGACAAAGACAAACAAACTCTCCTTGTTCTTCGAGCTGTTTGATGTAAAGCAAAACTTTGGTAGTAAGATTAAGAGAGTACAGAAAAAGAATTGGCTACAAAGAATATTTGGTGCTGAGATAGCTTTCTTAGGTCAGGATGTTGGAGACCATTGGCTATATGGTAGGACAGCTATTGCAATGGCTATGAGACAAAAGGTACTACTTGATGGTAAGGAAATGTCTCTGTGGGATGCTCTACAGGTTGAAGGTGTAAATGGTAGTTCTACTATCAAACAGCTCAACTATAAGAATATTACTGACTTGGAAGGTAATCCATTTGATGTTGCTAAGTTTTCAAGAAAAATTGCTCACATTAATCAAGTCTCCTTTGGTATCTATAATGATGATGATGCTAATGCAGCTAACAGAGTTGCTATGGGAAGACTTCTACAGCAATATAGAAAGTGGATGAAAATCCAATTCAATAGAAGATGGCAAGCAGGCCAACAAAATCTAGCAACTGACTCATGGGAAGAAGGTTATTATAGGACATTCGGCAGAATGATGAATCAGTGGATAAGAGGTGGTGTACAGCTTACGGCACAATTGCATAATATGAATGATGTTGAAAGAGCAAATATTAAAAGGGCTATTACTGAAATAGCTCAGTTCTTTGCAGTATGGGCACTAGCTAACTGGATAGAATGGCCTGATGACAAGAAGAGACCTTGGTCTTTGAAATTAGCTGAGTATAGTAGTAAGAGACTAGCACATGAATTAGGAGGTCTTGCACCTTCTCCTGTTATGCTTCAAGAGTTGCTTAAAACTGTAAAAAGCCCTGTTCCTTCTGTTACTGTTATCAATAATGGGTTAAATGCTATGATGAGTGCAGTTGACCCAGAAGATTGGGTGGACGAAATTCAGTCAGGTCCTTACAAGGGAATGAGTACTCTTGAGAAGAATATACTCAAGGCACCTATCCCAGGAGTTGCACAATATAGACAGAT
>JGI24503J29689_10049014_pt1 | contig 10669 bp, 9 predicted proteins | sample BioPla3RNA2_FD_29689 | JGI IMG/M metagenome (IMG submission 29689)
GAATCGGGCTATTTCTGTGATTATGCATGAAATTAAAAGCCCGCTTAATGCTATTATGGGGATAGTTGAAATGGCAAAAATTAGAGGAACGACTGAAAAAAAATATCTCGAATACCTTGAACAGATTAAAAGTATTTCTATGTATATGATTTCCTTAAGTAATAATATCTTGGAAAATTTTAAACAAAATTATAAAGCGCCAAAGCAAGTTAAAGAAAATTTCTTTTTAGGTGGGCTCACGGATGAAGTGACCAATATTTTCCGATGTCAGTTCCATAAGAAAAATATGGATTTTCATTACGAAATCGATGAAGGCGGAAATTGTGTTGTTTTAGGAGACAGTTTAAAACTAAAACAAATTCTAATCAACATTCTAGCGAATTCGGTAAAATTTACGCCAAATGGCGGCAGAATCGAGTTTTTAGTTAAGACAACACAAAATGACGTTAAGCTTGAAGCAGAGTTTAGAATCCGTGATAACGGCCCCGGTATGAGTGCCGAATTTTTAGAGCGGATTTTTCTTCCTTTTGTTCAAGAAGATAACAATAAATGCGGGACCGGCTTAGGATTGATGATTGTCCATCAATATGTTCAACAATTGGGAGGAACGATTGATGTGAAGAGCAAAAAAGGGGAAGGTACGGAGTTTGTTGTTAATCTCAGCCTCGAATACGGCGAAAAACAAAAGCAAAGTGAGAATAATTTTTCTTCAAAAAGAATTTTGCTGGTTGATGATTCGATGATAAATCTTGAAGTTGTAAGTTTTATTTTAAAGGAAAAGGGTGTGGAAATAGATGTTGCGAGCAACGGAAAAATTGCTTTTGATAAATTTGTGGAGTCAGATGAAAATCACTATGATTTGATTTTAATGGATATGCGGATGCCAGTTTTAAGCGGCTGTGAAGCAACAAAGGCGATTCGCACCTTAACGCGGAAGGATGCGCAAGAGATAAAAATTATCGGTTTTTCTTCAAACTCCCTCAATGAAGACATTTGTGAGGCCTTAGCAAGCGGAATGAACGATTATGTTTGTAAGCCTATTGAAGCAGCCAAACTTTATAAAATACTGGACAAATACTTGTAAGCGACAATTTCCGCTAATTTTCTTTTCTTTTTAATTGTATTGATTTTTTTGCCATTTAATAGTATAATAATAATGTCTAGTAAAATATAATTCCAATTTTTCGATTTAATAAAAATCGAAAAATAAAGATAGAAGGTGTTAATGTGGGAATTAGAGAACAAGCAAAAAAAGTAAGGGAGTCTTTAAAAGACTATCCCCATGTTGAGGTAATTGCCGCGACCAAATACATGAATATCGAACAGACCAAAGAGTTGGTTGAGGCGGGAATCTACAATTTGGGTGAAAACCGTACCGATATGTTTCTCGAAAAATACGAAGCACTGAAAGATAATCCGAACGTTAAATGGCATTTTTTCGGGGTTGTACAAACCCGAAAAATCAGAGATATCGCGAATAAAATTGAATGTTTGCATTCTTTAGATAAACTCTCGCTCGCAATCGAACTTGATAAGAAATTAACCAAACCTTTGGATTGCTTTGTTCAGGTTAATATTTCCGAGGAACCGAACAAAAGCGGCGTCCCGGTAAATAAGGTCAAAACCTTTATTAAACAACTGGAAAAATATCCGAAAATTCGGGTTATCGGTTTAATGTGTATTGCGAAACTGACATTTGATGAAGATGTTTTAAGAAAATCCTTTACAAAAATGCAGAAACTAAAAGAAGAAATAGAAAGTATGAACCTTCCTTATGCCCCCTGCCATGAATTATCTATGGGGATGAGCAATGATTATCGGATTGCCGTTCAATACGGTGCTACGAAAGTTAGGTTGGGCAGAGTCTTTTTAATATAAAGAGTAATTTAGGAGTAGACAGATGGGAATTTTCAAAAAAAGGAAAAAAAGCAATAAAATTGAATTTTCGGAATATAATAATAAGGAAAAAGGTGGAAAAAATCGTTCCAGTCTTCTGACCTCTTTTGATCGTATGGAATACAGCATTGTTACCGAAAATTCAAAAGAAACATTATTGAAAATATGTGATACCATTCTGTCCGGAAAAGCCGTACTTGCAAATTTTGATAAGCTCGATCCCGAGGATGCAAACGAAATGTTGCCTTTCATCTCCGGCGTTGTTTATGCGACCAGAGGGGAAATCTACCGCCTTGATGAAAGACTGTTTCTCTTTGGACGCAAAGAAGAATTTGAAGACGGCTCATTATATCAATATGTTGAGGATACAAAATGACCTTAAGCTTTATAATTAATATTATTTATTTCTTACTTTTGCTTTATGGCGGCATTATGTCCTTAAGCATAATTCTTTCCTGGATACCGGGAGCTTTTGAAATCAAATTTTTCCGTCAGCTTCGAAAAATCAGCGATTGGTATTTGGGACCATTTCGCGGTAAACTGATTGTTGGTGTAATTGATTTTACTCCGATGATTGGTTTAATGATATATAGTTTTATTATGAACCTATTAAGCATATGGATTTAAAAGTTGAAAATTTATTAAAAAATGGGCATCAAGGCCCAATTTTAAGTAAGTTTCTGACACTTGATGAACAAAAGAATCTGACATCGAAATCACTTCAGATCTTTTTTTCAGAAACTTATCCCGAGGAAGAAAGAAGAAGAGCTTTCCTTTGTCCGCTCGGCCTTGATATCCAACCCGATTTTCAAATTGATATCATCGAAATCAAATCCCCAAAGCCCTTGCGTCATTCTGAAATATTGGGAGCGACACTTGCGACCGGGATTTCTAGGGAAGTAGTTGGCGATATCATTTTCGGTGAAGAAAAATCGTATCTGCTTGTTACCTCAGAGATCAGCAGATACCTTTTAGATAATCTGAACAGAGTCGGGAAATATTACGTTGAAGTTAAAAAAGTTGATAAATTGGAAGCGGTAGTAAATCAAAATTATCATTCCGCTTCCATAATTGTACCCGGGCTTCGTCTTGATAGCATCCTTGCAAAGAGTTTGCATCTTTCTCGAGCTAATGCTCAAGAACTAATCAGAACCGGAAGGGTTAAGGTTAACGGAAAGATTAATCTTAATCGTGATTATCTCTGCAAACAAGACGATTTGCTTTCAATCACCCGTTTTGGAAGAGTGGTTATCGGCGAGATTACGGGAAAAACAAGAAAAGATAATCTAATCCTAAATATTGAAATAACTAGATCAAAGTAGATAAGGAGAAAATTATGAGCAAAGATTATAAAGATACGCTATTAATGATGAAGACAGCTTTCTCGATGCGCGCTAATTTAACCGAGAAGGAACCGCAAATTCAAAAGCACTGGGAAGAAAAAGATGTTTACCGGAAAGTTTTAGAAAAAAACCAAGGACATCCGGTTTATAATCTTCACGACGGTCCTCCCTATGCGAACGGCGACATCCATGTCGGTCATGCTCTGAACAAAATTTTAAAAGACTTTGTCATCAGATACCGGAGCATGAACGGGTTTTATGCTCCTTATATACCCGGTTGGGATACCCATGGTCTTCCGATCGAAACTGCGCTTACTAAGAATAAAAAAGTTAACCGTAAAGCAATGTCGATCCCCGAATTTCGGAAGCTTTGCGAAGAATATGCTTTAAAACAAGTTGAAAAGCAGAAACTGGACTTTAAGAGGCTTGGAATTTTGGGTGATTGGGATAATCCTTATCTCACCTTAAACAAAGAATATGAAGCCGAACAAATCCGGATCTTCGGAAAGATGGTAGCTCAAGGCCTTGTTTTCAAAGGTTTAAAACCTGTTTATTGGTCCCCTTCCAGCGAATCAGCGCTTGCGGAAGCGGAAATCGAATATCACGATAAAGTTTCCCCTTCCATCTATCTTGCCTTTAAAGTTTTGGATGGCAAGAACCTGCTTTCGAGTGACTGCGAACTCGTCATTTGGACAACCACCCCCTGGACCATCCCTGCTAACCTCGCCGTGAGCGTCCATCCAGAATTTGAATATGTGGTCTTGTTTGCGGGTGAAAGATATCTCGTTGTCGCAAAAGAACTGGTCGAAGCTTTTGTGGAAGCAGTTGGCTATAAAGACCATAAAATCATTAAAACCATTACCGGTATTGAGCTTGAAGGAATCACTTATTCTCATCCTTTAAACGGCAAAGTCTGTCCCGTTGTTTTAGCGGATTACGTGACGCTTGAAAGTGGAACCGGACTTGTTCATACCGCTCCCGGACACGGTGAAGACGACTTTATGACCGGGAAAAAATATGATCTCGAGACTCTTTGCGTCGTTGACGAAAAAGGTTATATGACTGAAGAAGCCGGAGAGTTTGCCGGGATCTTCTATGAAAAAGCCAATGATGTGATTATTGAACGCTTATATGAAGTCGGAAGTCTACTCCAGCATAGTAAAGTAACTCATAGTTATCCCCATGACTGGCGGACACATAAACCGATTATTTTTAGAGCTACTTCCCAATGGTTTGCTTCGATTGATGCATTAAAGGAAGATATGCTCGAAGCGATTAAAACGGTTACCTGGATTCCGGCTTGGGGCGAAGCCCGTATGGAAAACATGGTTAAAGATCGGAAAGAATGGTGTATTTCCCGACAAAGAGTCTGGGGCGTTCCGATTCCGGTGTTTTATGCGGAAGACGGAAGCGCAATCCTTGATGAAGATGTAATCAATCATGTTGCTGATTTGTTTGCAGAACACGGATCCTCAGTTTGGTGGGAAAAAGAAGCAAAAGATTTGCTTCCGGAAGGATACTCTAACTCGCACAGTCCGAATAATATCTTTACCAAAGAAACAGATATTATGGATGTTTGGTTTGACTCGGGTTCATCGCATCATGCGAGCATGGTCTTATCTGGTCAAACATATCCTGCGGATCTTTATCTTGAAGGCTCGGACCAATATCGAGGTTGGTTTAATTCCAGTCTATCGACGGGAATCGCGATTACGAAAAAAGCGCCTTACCGTGCCGTTTTAACCCATGGATTTGTTCTTGACGGCGAAGGTCGGAAAATGAGTAAGTCGCTTGGAAATAGTGTCGACCCCCAAGATATGATTCGAATGTTCGGTGCCGATATTCTCCGCTTATGGGTTGCCGGTTCTGAATATACAGCCGATATCCGTATCTCCAATGAAATCATGAAACAGGCTGCAGAAAATTATCGGAAGATTCGAAATACTTTCCGGTTCTTGCTCGGAAATCTTTCCGATTTCAATCCGGAAAATGATCGGATTCCTTATGAGCAAATGCCTGAAATTGATCAAGTTATGATGAATCTATTAAATAATTTGATCGACAAGGTTGTAAAAGCCTATGAGAATTATCAATTTGATGAAGTTTACCGTTCGATTTTGACCTATATGACAAACGAACTTTCCGCATTTTACCTTGACTTTACAAAAGACGTTCTTTATATCGAAACGGTTGATAATCCGGAAAGAAGAAGCATTCAAACAGTGTTCTATGAAAATCTTTCGGCACTTGTAAGGTTACTCACTCCGATTATCCCGCATACAACCGAAGAAGTATATTCGCATATACCTTATGAAAAAGAAGAGAGCGTATATTTTACGAATATGCCGAAATCACTCCGTTATGCAAACGGAACGGTCTTGCTGAATAAATACGAACTATTCAAAGATTTACGGAGTGATGTCTTAAAAGCTTTAGAAGAAGCCCGTAACAATAAGATTATTGGTAAATCACTCGCCAGCAAGGTCGTGTTGAAACCTTCGGAAGCGACACTAAAACTCTTAAATAGTTTTAAGGTTGATCTTGCGAAAGTATTTATCGTATCTGAATTCGTTGTTACAAACGAAGATCTTGAAGGCGATGAATATAAATCGGGTATTATTCAAATCAGCGCCCGCGAAGGACATGTTTGTGGTCGCTGTTGGAAGGTAGTCGATGAAGTAAACGAAGAAGAACTTTGCAATCGTTGTAATAAAATTATTAAAATAATGAGGTCATAGGATGGCAATTTATATTCATTTCTTTAGGGATAGCGGTTTAGAAAAATTAGATTTTCTAAAAGTCTTTGAATTTTTCGAATCCTATCCAAACTTTAAAATCTTTTACACCGACGAGGAAGTGCAAATTGATTATCGCGATGATGATTTTAAATTTGCCTATCGTTATCTGATTACCAAAAAGTCACGGGTCAGCCAGATTTATAAATTGAATCCTCAATATCTGAATGTAAATTTCTTACTCGAACTTCCGGTATTGGTCCCATCCTTTTTAGTAAAGGAAATTTTAGCCTTAACGCAGAAACTATGTAAACTCTTCGATTTGGAGATTTACAATGATGCATTCCAAGATGTTCAACCCTTTAACCTTGCGGATGTTGTAGTTTTGTTTGAAAATATGCGGCGCGAGGCGATTGCTCAATACGGAATGCAGGATAAACTTTCGTTTGAAAAGGACAAGCTCGACGAAGTTTGTCGTTACCAAAGGTCAGTTGCAAGTTTACGCGAATACTACCATAATGAAGTCGAAGTCAATCTCGTGGAACCGATTATTGATAAAATAACAAATGAATACGGTATTTCGGTTGTTTGGAACGCCGGTGTTCCAACGGTTTTTCCGCCACATTTAAGTTATATTTATGTTAAGGAAGAACAAAACATTCCTTTCCTTGTCAGAAGGAAAGACTTTATGAGCATTATGGGTAAATACTTAATCGAAATCGTAAATTTTCTGCCTGATATGTATATCTTAAAACCCAAACAAGCGAAAGCCTCTCGTAAAGTGCTCAATAAACTGCGCAAAGTCGCGATTATTGACCAAAATTTTAAATCGGTTCGGCTTGCGAATTTGATCGACATTTAGGAGGAAGAAATGAATAATAAATTGATTGATCATACATTGTTGAAAGCAAATGCCACGCTTACTGATATTAAAAAACTTTGTGAAGAAGCAAGAGAACATCACTTTAAAAGCGTCTGCGTTAATCCGGGGTTTGTAAAAAGAGCGAAAGAATTTTTGGCCGGAAGTGATGTTTTAGTTTGCACCGTTATCGGTTTTCCTCTCGGCGCTAATACCATTGAAACCAAAGTTTTTGAAACCGAACAAGCCGTTAATGAAGGTGCCGATGAAATTGATATGGTAATTAATATCAGCAAAGCGAAGGAACATGATTTTTCCTATCTGGAAAAAGAAATTAGAGCCGTTGTCGAGGCAGCAAACAAAAGAACCGTCAAAGTGATTATTGAAACTTGTTATCTCACTGACGAGGAAAAGGTTGCAGCCTGTAAAGCGGCAGCAGAGGCCGGAGCAGATTTTGTGAAAACTTCGACCGGTTTTGGGACCGGCGGCGCAACGGTAGAAGATGTTGCTTTAATGCGAAAGTCTGTTCCCGTAAAGATGGGTGTTAAAGCCAGCGGTGGCATCCGGACTAAAGAAGCTCTTGAAGCAATGGTAGCTGCCGGCGCAAACAGAATCGGAGCCTCGGCTGGAATAAAATTGATTGAAGGAGGAAGTCATGGCGACGCCGCATATTGAGGTAAATGATAAAAATTTGTTTGGTAAAACCGTACTTATGCCAGGGGACCCCTTAAGAGCCAAATTTGTTGCGGAAACATATTTAACAGATATTAAATTAATCAATCAAGTCCGCAATATGTTTGCTTATACAGGTAATTATCAATTCAAGAAAATTACCGTTATGGGATCGGGTATGGGCATGCCCAGTATTGGAATTTACTCTTACGAATTGTATAAATTTTATGATGTTGAAAATATTATCAGAATCGGCTCTTGTGGAGCGTATGATCCAAACCTGAAACTCTATGATGTAATCATTGCTCGTGATGCTTATAGCGAATCTAGTTTCGCTAAAGTGGCTTATAATTATCCTGAAAATATCCTTCCTGCATCAGAGCATCTGGTTCAGGCCTTAAATGCCTCCGCCAAAAAACTAGCAATCCCTGTAACTAATGCTACGATTCATTCTTCCGATGTATTTTATCGCCATCAGGGAGATGTATTCCGCGATGTTCGCGATAAACACGGATGTGTAGCTGTTGAGATGGAAAGTTTCGCTTTGTTTGCAAATGCGCGTTTCCTCGGGAAGCACGCAGCCTGCATTCTGACTGTTTCTGATTCACTCGTTACAAAGGAAGAAACAACTGCAGAAGAGCGTCAAACTTCCTTCCATAAAATGATGGAGATTGCACTTGATTCCGCAAAATAGTGGGGAGACCCCACTATTTTTTTGGAATAATTTTCTAAAAAGGAACACAGAATAAACCTGGAGGCAGATATGGAAATAAAGGAAAGAAGTTTCAATAACTTAAATGCAACTCTGATTAAAACGAATAAATTTAAAACTTTAAGTTTTCAGGTCGTCTTTTTAGGCGAATTTTCCAAAGAAACCGCAACAAAACGCAGTCTCTTAACAAAACTATTGTCGACTTCAACGAAAACTTATAACACCAAAAAAGCTCTGGCTAATAAATTGATGGATATGTATGATGCTTCCTTTTCAATCTCGACTTATCCTTCCGGAGAAACCGCAGTTACAGCCTTTAGTCTAACAATTGTAAATGAAAAAAATTTAGGCGTTCTTGGACTTACTAAAGAAGCTCTCGAATTTTTGCAGGAAGCTATCTTTAATCCAAATTTCGAAAATGGATTATTTCAAGAAAAGTATTTCCATGAACAGAAAAGGATTTTAAGAGAACGCATCAATAATATCTATAATAATAAAAACCGATATGCCTTAAGACAGATGTTGAAGAATATGGCACCGAATGAAATCATCAGTGTTAGTTCAATGGGCGCTTTGGAAGATTTAGAGCAGATTACCAATCAAGATCTTGTTAATTTATATCAACGGATGTTAAGCGAAGAAAATGTTAGTCTTTATGTTGTTGGGGATTTTGAAGAGGAAAACTTACTTCAGGATTTATCTTTACTCGGAAACTTTAATAGTGTTTCCAATCAATATCAAACAGTTTTAACACAAGAAGTTAAAGTAGAGAAGGTTCGTGAGTTTGTTGAAAAGCAAAACATCCAACAAACCAAGCTAATGATGGGTTTTCGAAGCACCATCAATACCAAAAGCAAGCTATATCCGGCCGCCTTAGTTTTTAATGCCATGTATGGCGGCATCTTTGCCTCAGATTTAATCCGGGTCGTCAGAGAAGAAAATTCGCTTGCGTATACGATTGTTTCCCAATTTATGAATGATGTGATGGTATTAATCGTCTCAGCAGGAATTGATCGCGATAAGTACCAACTCACTACTGATTTGGTTATTAAAGAACTTGAATTTTATAAACAAGGAAAAATAGATTCGGTCTTAATGGCAATCGCTAAGGAAAGCATTATCAATGAACTGATCCAAATTGAAGATAATCCTTATTTGCTTTCCGGTTTTGCCTTAAGGAATTATTTGCATGGTCTTAAATATTCTGTTAACGATTTAATTGAAATTGTAAAAGCGGTATCAGAAACTGAAATCCAGGAAGTTGCACAAGGAATAAATTTAGATACAATCTTCTTATTGACCGGTGAGGATCATGATGGTTAGAAATTATGAAATATTGAATGAAAAAGTATATAGTGAGAAACTAGAAAATGGTCTCCGTGTAATCATTGTTCCAAAACCTGGGTTCAAAAAGACTTTCGCTTGTTTCGCAACCAAATACGGAGCGCTCATCAACCGCTTCGTTCCTTACGGGGAAACAGATTATCTCGATGTTCCGCTCGGTATCGCCCATTTTTTAGAACATAAAATGTTTGAAATGCCGGACGGAAGCGATGCTACTGATTTGTTTGCGAAAATGGGATTAGATGCAAATGCCTTAACCAACTATTTAATGACCGGTTATCTTTTTAGCGGTACCGCTAATATTAAAGAAGGCATTGAACTCTTGCTTGACTTTGTACAAACACCACATTTAACCGAAGAAAATGTTTTAAAAGAACAAGGAATCATTGCTCAGGAACTGAAGATGTATATGGATGACCCGAATGATGCCTTGCATTTAGGTCTAATGAAGAATTTATTCCGTGCTTATCCGCTCCGTTATGATGTTGGAGGTACACTTGATTCTATCATTAAAATTACGCCAGAATATCTTTATAAATGTTACGAAACATTCTATCATCCTTCGAATATGATTTTAATCATTGTCGGCGATATTGATGCAATTATGTCTAACTCAACTAATTCTCATGAGATGTTGCTTGATTTAATCAGAGCAAACCAAGCAAAGAAAGTGTTTAAAAAACCTCTCGATATTCGGAAAAATATCTTAGTTGAAGACGAAACCGCCAATAAGTCTTCTGGATATGCTAAAATGGATATTTCGATTCCGAAGGTAGCGGTCGGTTTAAAACTGCCCTTTGAAAAATACGAAAAAAACGATGCGATGATGATGGAATTAAAGATGAAAGTCCTTTTGGAAGCAACAATCGGCCCCACAACCGATGCTTTCCAGGAAATGCTTGATCTTGAGTTGATTACCGGAAATATTTATTATGATGTTTATACGGACGGAATTTGTGGATTTATAAAGATCCAAGCAAATACCAATAAACCAAAACAATTCATCGCTTATATTCGTGAAAAACTGCTTTCCTTAAGCAACATAAAACTGGAAGAAGAAGTCTTTAACCGCTTTAAAAAATCACTGCTTGGCAATTTCTTAAGAGCA
>JGI24503J29689_10048725_pt1 | contig 10665 bp, 9 predicted proteins | sample BioPla3RNA2_FD_29689 | JGI IMG/M metagenome (IMG submission 29689)
TGGCATATGAACCCGCAAGATAGAATTCGCGAATTGGTTGAGTTATTGAACCGCTATAGTTATGAATACTACGTGAACGATAACCCCAGCGTTTCCGACGCCGAGTATGACCGCTTGTTGCGGGAACTCGAGCAATTGGAAGCGCTGTACCCCGAGCACGCGTTGGAAAACTCGCCGACGCGGCGCGTCGGAGCCTTGGGCGCCACAAAACTGCAGAAGGTTTCGTTCGACGAGCCGATGCTTTCGCTTGCCAACGCTTTTTCTTACGAAGAACTCAAGGCGTTCGACAATCGCATAAGGCGCGAGGGAATCAGTCCCGCTTATGTGTGCGAGTTGAAAATTGACGGCATCGCCAGCAGTTCCAAATATGAAAACGGCGTTTTCACGCTCGGAGCGACGCGCGGAGACGGCTATACCGGCGAGAATATAACCGCGAATATGAAGACGATAGAAAACATGCCGAAATATTTGAATAAAAACGTTGACATCGAGGTCCGCGGGGAAGTTTATATGACGAAAAGCGTCTTTCGGGAGCTAAACGAGGAACGGGCGAAACAAGGCGAGGAACTTTTCCGGAACCCGCGCAACGCCGCCGGCGGTTCACTGCGGCAGCTTGACAGCGAAATCACGCGCCGACGCCGCCTGCGCATTTTTAACTATGTTATCGTTAATCCCGAAAAACACGGTCTCGCGACGCAAAGCGAAGCGCTGGAATACTTGCGGGAGATTGGGTTTCCCGTTAATCCCCATTATCGTTTGTGCCCGGATATCGGGGCCGTGATTGAGTTTATCGAGGAATGGGAGTCGCGGCGGCACGAACTGGATTTTGACATTGACGGCGTCGTCATTAAAGTCGACAGTTTTTCCGATCAGAAAAAGATCGGCAGCACGGTAAAGAGCCCGCGCTGGGCAATCGCCTATAAATATCCGGCCATCGAAATGGAGACGAGACTTCTCGATATTACCTTCACGGTCGGCCGGACCGGAACCATTAACCCCAACGCCGTTTTGGAACCGGTCATGATCGCCGGAACGCTTGTTCAAAGAGCGACGCTCAATAACGAGGATTTCATCAAAGAAAGAGATATTAGGATCGGCGATTTTGTTATCGTTAGGAAAGCGGGGGAAATCATCCCCGAGATCGTGCGGGTGAATTTTGAAAAGCGTCCCGCCGAAGCGAAGCCGTTCGTTATGCCCGATAAATGCCCGTCATGCGACGAACCTTTAAGCCGCGCCGCGGGCGAAGCGGATTATTATTGTCTTAACTACGCGTGCCCGGGAATCGAGCTTGCTTCTTTGGTTTATTTCGCCTCCAAGGCGGGTATGGATATCGAGGGGTTGGGGGAAAAAATAGTTGAGGAGCTTTACGAACGCGGGTATGTGAAAAAAATAACCGACTTTTATTATTTGCATAAGTACCGCGACGAATTGCTCTCTTGGGAAGGAATGGGCGAGAAAAGGGTTAGCAATCTTCTTGCGGCCATAGAAAAGTCGAAAGAAAACCCGTTTCCGCAGTTGCTTACCGCTTTAGGAATCAGGCTGGTCGGAAACAAAGTCGCTAAAACGATCGCCTCGCGTTTCCCGAGTTTTGACGCGCTGAGCGCCGCGACATACGAGGATTTGTTGGAAATAAAAGATATTGGCGCGGCGACCGCGAAAAACGTGGTTGATTTCTTCCGGAACAACCATTCCCTGATTGAAGAGTTAAAAAGTTTGGGCATTAATCCCGTCGCGGATGTCGCTTCGGCGGAAGGCGGCGTTTTTTCCGGCAAGACGGTAGTTTTGACGGGGAAACTTTTCGCGTATACCAGGGAAGAAGCCGCCCGGATAATCGAGAGCCTGGGCGGTAAAGTCACCGACAGCGTCAGCGGGAAAACATCGTTGGTAATCGCCGGGGTTGACGCCGGAAGCAAAAAGAAAAAAGCCGAACAGTTAGGCATTGAAATTATTGACGAAAAACAGTTTATTGAATTAATAGGAGAATAATATGCAGAAATATATTGATATCAAAGGCGCCAGGGAGAACAATTTAAAAAACGTTAGTCTAAAAATACCAAAAGATAAATTAGTCGTGATGACGGGATTATCCGGAAGCGGTAAGACATCGCTCGCCTTTGATACAATATATGCCGAGGGCCAACGCCGTTACGTGGAGAGCCTTTCCGCTTATGCCCGGCAATTCCTGGGCAATATCGACAAACCGGACGTTGATTCGATCGAGGGGCTTTCGCCGGCGATCTCCATTGACCAAAGGACAACGTCCAAGAACCCGCGGTCGACGGTGGGGACGGTGACCGAGATATACGATCACCTAAGGCTTTTATACGCCCGCATCGGCGTCCCGCATTGCCCGCGTCACAATATTCCGATCACGGCGCAAACGATCGAGCAAATGCTCAACAAAATCTACGAATATCCCGTCGGAACGCGGGTTAATATTTACAGTCCGATTGTTTTCGGGCAAAAAGGGATGCACGAAAAAACATTGGATTTGGTTCGCCGGGAAGGATTCGGGAAAGTCAGGGTTAACGGCGAGATCGTCGACGTCGACGAGGAAATAAAACTGGACAAAAATAAAAAGCACAGTATCGATATCGTCGTCGACCGGGTAAGGTTGCGCGATGACGTCCGTTCCCGCCTTTATCACTCGCTGGAAACGGCGCTTAAGTTTGGCGACGGGAAAGTTGTCGTCGACTTCGACGGGCGCGAGCTCATCTTTAGCGAGCAATTCGCCTGCCCTTATTGCGATTTTTCCGTGTCGAAACTGGAACCGCGCCTTTTCTCATTTAACTCCCCGTTCGGCGCCTGCCCGGAATGCAAGGGGCTCGGGGTATTACAGCGGATTGATGAGAATTTATTGATAACCGACCCGAAAAAGTCGATTCGCGAAGGGGCGATCAGGTATTTGCGTTATATCGTCGACAGCGATAATATCGAGTGGCAACTGTTCGAGAGAATGGCGACGCATTACAATATCGATTTGGACAAACCTTACGAGGCGCTTTCGGAAGAAGAAAAAGACATCATTATGTACGGTTCAAAAGAGCCAATCTCCTACGAGATTACCACGAGGAATAACTATACTTTTAAGCGCACGCAAAAAATCGAGGGTATCGCCGCGTTGATTGAGAGAAGATACCAGGAAACCAGGTCCAATATGTCGCGAGAGTATTACGGCAGTTATTTGCGCGATTTTGATTGTCCCGTCTGCCGCGGGAAAAGGTTATCGCAAGCGGCGTTGAGCGTCCTAATCGGCGGGAAAAACATCGCCGATTTTACCGAAATGTCGATACTCGAGGCGCGGAAGTTTGTCGACGACTTGCGTCTTACGGAAACGGAAAAAATAATTTCCGACATGGTTTTGCGTCAACTTCGGGAACGGCTTGATTTTTTGATTAACGTCGGGCTTGAGTATTTGACCTTATCGCGCGCGAGCGGAACGCTCTCGGGCGGCGAAAATCAAAGAATTAGGCTGGCGACGCAAATCGGTTCTCGTCTAACGGGCGTGCTTTATGTTTTGGACGAGCCGTCGATCGGTCTCCATCAAAGGGATAACGCCCGTCTTATCAAGGCTTTGAAAGCCATGCGCGATCTCGGCAATACGTTAATCATCGTCGAGCACGACGAGGAGATTATGCGTCAGGCTGATTATATTGTTGACGTGGGGCCCCTTGCGGGCGAGGCCGGCGGCCGGATTGTAGCCGCGGGAACGCCTGAGGAAGTCATGTCCTGCGCCGAGAGTCTTACCGGCCAATACCTTTCCGGCGCGAAAACAATCCCGGTTCCGGGCAAGAGGCGCACCGGCAACGGAAAACATATAAAAATAGTCAACGCCCACGGGAACAATTTAAAAAACATTGACGTCGAAATACCTTTGGGCGTCCTTACCGTCTGCACAGGCGTTTCCGGTTCCGGGAAATCCACGCTGATCAACGACATTTTGCTGCGTGAGTTAAAGCGGAAAATATATAATTCGAAAGAGCAAAAGGCGGCTTGCGACGATATCCTCGGTTGGGATAACATCGACCGGATTATCGACATAAACCAGCAGCCGATCGGCCGGACGCCGCGGAGCAACCCGGCGACTTATACCGGCGTTTTCGACCATATCCGCGACCTTTACGCCTCGACGGTCGAAGCGAAAATACGCGGCTATAAAAAAGGAAGATTCTCCTTTAACGTCAAGGGCGGCCGCTGCGAGCGGTGCGGCGGCGACGGGGTTATCCGTATCGGCATGCTTTTCCTACCCGACGTTTATATCCCCTGCGAGGAATGCGACGGGACCCGTTATAATTCGGAAACTTTGGAAGTCAAATACCGCGGGAAGACAATCGCCGATGTTCTTAACATGACTGTCGAGGAGGCTTTGGCCTTTTTCGATAAAATCCCGTCGATTAAAAACAAACTTTCAACCTTAAATGACGTCGGGCTCGGTTATATCAAACTCGGACAAAGCGCGCCGACGCTTTCGGGCGGCGAAGCGCAAAGAGTTAAGCTTGCGAGCGAATTGCATAAACGCATAACCGACCGGACCATATACCTTTTGGACGAGCCGACGACCGGCCTTCATTCCGAAGATGTGAAAAAACTTCTCGACGTGATTAATTATATCGTCGACCAAGGCGCCACCGTGATCATTATCGAGCATAACTTGCATGTTATAAAAAACGCCGACTATATTATCGACTTGGGTCCGGAAGGCGGGGTTTACGGCGGGGAAGTAATTTGTTCCGGGACTCCGGAGGAGGTAATGCGCTGTCCCTCGTCTTACACGGGAAAGTACCTGGCAAGTATATTGAAATAACGGGTGATAAGTTAATTGGCAAAATATTTCTTTTGGTTTATTGCCATAGTTTTGTTTTATGTTTTAATTAACGAGATAACGGGGATTTTGAATATTTTTTACCCCAAAGTCGAGATATTGCTTACCGTTTTGTTCGCGGCGATGATCATCGCCTTGGATTTAAACAAAACCTATTTATCTTTCGGTTGTTATTTGGCTTTTATCGCCGTATTTCTCCTTTTCCGCCGCCGTCCCGAAAACAATTTTAATTTTGAATTTTATCTGTGGAAATGGTTTAAAATAATAAAAAGCAACCGGACGGTATTTATCAATATCTTCGGCAATTTGTTATTATTCATTCCCGTCTTGTTTTACGTTAAAGGACGCTATAATCTGGCGATCGCTTTCGGGCTTATATTTTTGTTCGAGATACTGCAGTTTATTACTTGGCGGGGCGTGTTCGATATCGTTGATATTTTTCTCAACGCTAGCGGAGTGATAATTGCTAAAATAATCGGTTTGCTGAATGTGTTCTTCCGCGCCAACAATCATGAAAGGAGAGCCGTTTAGGTTTTGCGATAACGGAATGAGTATGGATAGAGATAAAAACAATAATCAAGAACCGGAGAAAGACTTGAAAAAAGAAGAAGATAAAAAAGAACTAACTCCCGATCCGTCCCGCGAACTTTTAGATAAAATAATTCAGGAATACCGGGAAAAAGGGCATTTTGAAAGCGAAAAATTAAAGGTCGCGAAAGTCAGGGTAGTCAAATTAACAATAAAGCATTTCCTCTTATCGCTTTTTATCAACTATTTGTTTGATTTGTTGCTAAGTATCGCTTTAAACGGTTACCTGGCGTTCGCGGAATATGATTTGTCTAGCATTGTCTTGTTCAGTATTATTTTCACGACAGTCGAGACCATACTCAGGCATATCCTTACCAAATACAGCATGCGTTTGGTATTGATGTCTTTCGGAATGATAACTATCCCGATAACGATTATCTCGTTTGTTTTGGCGGTGCTGGTGACGCCCGGCTTAGTCATTTTAAGCACCGGGCGCCTGATATTGTTTTTTATAATTTTCATGATTATTCGCTTGACTTTAAGAATGTTTTTTCTGCGGAGAAGTATTATAAACCAACAAAGGGGTACGAAAAAATGAAAAATTGGAAGCTAAAACCTTTCGCGTTATTTGCGCTCACTTTTTTCGCCGTATTTTTAATCGGCTGCAGCGTCGATAAGACCGTTGACAGCGCCGGCAACGAGATTACGATAATCGGCCGGGAGGCCTTTTCTCTCTTCGGTTGGCGCAGCGTCTACTGGTACGCGATTATGATTATTATCGGTTTGACGTTCGCCTTTCTATTCGGGCTGTATATTGCCGGGAAAATCGGCTTTGATAAAAACGCCTTGTATGACGGGTTTATTTACGGAGCGCTTTTGGGAATTTTAGGCGCCCGGCTTTGGTACGTCGCTTTTGCCTGGAAGGAAGGCAATTTTACCTTTCTCCGGATTTTCACCGGTTTTCTGGATGAAGAAGGCGGCCTCGCCATTCACGGCGCCATTATCGCCGCGGGAATTTTTGCTTTCTTTTACGCGCGGAAACGCAAACTTGACATATACAAATTAGGCGAAATGTTAGCGCCCGGGTTTTTGATCGGCCAGATTTTCGGTCGCTGGGGGAATTTCTTTAACCAGGAGGCGCACGGCGGGCCGATCGTAAATCCGGACCCGGGTCGCTTGGCGGAAACGGTGGCCAAAGGGCGGGCGTTTTTGGAAAAGTTGGGCTTGCCGAGCTTTATCGTCGATCAGATGTATATCACGGAAAATGGCGTCACGACCTATATGCACCCGACGTTTCTTTATGAATCGTTATGGAATTTTGTCGGTCTCTTAATCATTCTTATCGTCCGCCGTTTTTCGAAAAAATACTGGATGGGCGACGCGATACTGTTTTATCTTGTCTGGTATGGGACCGGCCGGTTCTTAATCGAGTCGATTCGAACTGACGCCTTAACGTTTGAACTCTTCGGAATAACTTTCCGGACGGCGCAAGTAGTCTCGATAATAATGATTATCGCCGGCATCACCCTTTTCACTTTAAGAAGAGTGTTTAAAGTTTACCCCCGTTCATATATTGAAATCGTAGACGAGACAAAAGAAGCGAAATCAGTCGTAGCAGAAAACTAAACGGAGGTTCGAAATGTATGATGTTGTAATCGTCGGCGCCGGCCCGGCCGGCATGACGGCGGCAATTTACGCTTTAAGGAATAATAAGCGGGTGGCGTTAGTGGAGAAGAACGTTCCCGGAGGCGTTATCGTGAACACGGCGTTCGTTGAGAATTACCCGGGATTCACGAAAATCGAAGGTCCGTCTCTCGCCTACGCGATGTTTGAACAAACCACTAAGCTCGGGGCCGATTATATCGGCGCGACCGTTACCGGAATCGAGATCGGCGAGAGTTTTTTTACCGTAAAAACCGACGGCGAGTCTTTGCGGGGGAAAACGGTTATTCTCGCAAGCGGCACCGCTCAAAAGAAATTGGGAGCGCCCGGAGAGGAAAAATACACGGGTCGGGGGGTATCGTGGTGCGCGATTTGCGACGGGTCCTTGTATAAAGGCGAGGACGTCGCCGTTGTCGGCGGCGGGAACAGCGCGTTTGAAGAAACGATATATTTGTCCAACCTGGCGAACAAGGTGTATTTAATTCACCGTCGCGAAGGGTTTCGCGCCGAAAGTTCCCTCGTGGACAGGGTCAGGCAACTAAAAAACGTGAAAATGGTTTTAAACGCGCGAATCGTCGAGTTTTTCGGCGCCGAAACGCTTCAGGGAGTCGTCATCGAAAACACCCTTGACGGGAAAACCGACAGGTTGGCCGTAAAAGCTTGCTTTGAATATATTGGAACGCTGCCTTCGACGGATTACGCTAAGGACTTGGGGATTTTGGCCGATAACGGCTATATCTTGGTCGATAAAAACTGCGAGACGGCAATCAAAGGGATATTCGCCTGCGGGGATGTCGTTGATAAAGATATCCGGCAAATCGCGACCGCCATCAGCGACGGGGCGGTAGCCGCCCTGAACGCGATAAAGTATTGTAGCGGGTAGCGCAGATGTCTTTTTCCGGAGACGTAAAAAAAGAATTAAGCAGCATCCCCTTAAATGATTGTTGTCTTAAAGCCGAGCTCTATTCCGCGATCCGCATACGCGCCGACATCTCATTCGGAACCGAAGGAGCGGACATTTCCTTTTCAACGACGCAAATCGCCGCGGCTCGGCGGATAGTGTTTTTATTAAGGAAACTCTACGACGTCAAGGTTGATTTAAAAATAAAGAAGAAAAACCGGGCCGACGAGAAATCATATTACCGTATTAACGTTGCCGATAAAGACTTGTCGATACTTAAGGATTTAGGGGTTGTCGATATTGACGGAACTCCGCGCGAGCCGTCGTTTAGCCTTGAAAACGACTGCTGCAAAGCAAGCACATTGCGCGGGGCGTTTTTAGCCAGAGGCTCGATCAACAATCCGTATTCCCGCGATTATCATATGGAAATAATCGCTCCCGACGCCGGCGAGGCCGAATTAATCCAAAACCTTTTGAAAGAAATAGGAATCGACGCGAAAATGATCGAGCGTCCGAAAGGCATCGTGGTCTACATAAAAAAAGGCGAGCAAATTGCCGATTTCCTTAAATACGTCGGCGCCAGCAACTCGCTGTTCGCGTTTGAGGATATTAGGATTAAAAAAGACTTAAGCAATTATGTTAACAGGATTATGAACTGCGACGTCGCCAACGAGCAAAAGGCGATCGCCACGGCGGCGAAACAACTTGAACATATCGAGTTTCTCGAAAAACATTACGGGTTTGTAAATCTCACGCCGCGGCTCATTGACGCGATTATCCTTAGGACGCATTACCCCGACGACTCATTATCGCAGTTGAGCGAGAAATCGCTTGAGACGGTAAACCGCTATATTTCCAAGTCGGGTTTAAGTCACTGTTTTAAGGATATCGAAAAATTGGTGGAAAAAATGAAAAAAGAATAAGCCCGAGGCTTATTCAAGTTTGCTGAAGTCAAAGAGTTCGCTTATATTTACATCCAATTCCTTGGCTATCTTCGCGATATTTTTTAAAGTGATATTCTTTTCCGCCCGTTCGATTTGTCCGATGTACGTGCGGTGTAAACCGGCTTCATATCCTAACTCTTCTTGCGACAAACCCTTTTGCATGCGGAGCTGTCTGATGCGTTTGCCGAACAATACATTGATGTTGTTTTCGCTCATGCCGTTCACCTTTGTATAATCATACAATAAAAAGTTTAATAATTCGACAGACTATAAGTAGCAGGAGCTAAAAATATGAAAAATATTGGTATTGATATTATCGAAAACAAAAGGTTTGATTCCTTCATCGATAACCCGCGCAAATATTCCCGGATTCTTTCGGACAAAGAAAAAGACTTGTTTATGAAAATCACGAACAAGTCCAGAAAACGGGAGTATCTAGCCGGCCGGTTTGCCGCCAAGGAAGCGGTTATCAAAGCCCTGGCGCACAGCGGCTATTCATTCAAATACACAGATATCAGCGTCCTGAACGCTCCGGACGGTTCACCCTATGTTGTATTGGAAAACTATCCTGCCTGTAAAATATTATTATCATTGTCGCATAGCAAAGAAAACTCGGTTGCGGTTGCGGTTTTAATCGACAAGGACGAATAGTTCGTCTTTGTTTTTTCTAATCGATATCGCTATCGGCGGTAAACAAGGTGGAAATACAAATGATTCCGGACTACGCCGACTAAGGCATAAATAATTCTCGATATCACGACGCTGATATTGTCAAAGATGAAGGCTACCAAGTTAAAATTGAATAAGCCGATTAAACCCCAATTAAGCGCGCCGATAATTACGACAATTAGCGCAATTTTTTGTAAAACGTTCATTCTGATTCCTCCTTATCGTTATTATTAGTATTTTTTAAAATAATATACTTTTTCATATAATAAAAAATCATTTTGCGTCATATGATTATATAGGAAAAATGGGAGGTAATTAATGGGCGAATTTATGAAACGAAAACTTTTTAATAAGTTTTTGAAGATTATATTGGTATTGCTTTTTGGCGGGATGCTTATGAGCCTTGGCGCCTGCGCCGGCAAAGACAAACCGGATAAAGTGTTTGCCAAAGAATTAACCAAGAGCGCGTCGTATAAAGTCGAAGGCGTGATGGAATCGTATTACGACACGGGCCGGAAACGCAACGATTTTACGGTATTATACAAAAATCCGGGATTGATTAAAGTGACGATCAAACCCGAGGGCGGAAACGACAAGCAAATCATTCTGAAGAACAACGACGGTGTTTATATTTTAATTCCCGCCGTCAACAAGAATTTTAAAATTCAAAGCGATTGGCCGGAAAACGCGAGTTATCCGTATTTATTGCAATCGCTGGCCAAAGATATCGCCAATGATCCCGAGGCCTTGACGACCGAGGATGAAAACACCTTTACGATCGAGACGAAAACGAAAATGCACGCCGACGCGGTTCCCGTCAAACAAAAAATTCTCTTTAGCAAATCCACCAATTTGCCGACGGAAGTTTTAATATACGACGAGAACGACAATCTTTATATCCGGACAGTTTTTTCCAACATAAACCTTAATTATAATATCTCCGACGACGAGTTTGATCTCGAAAACAGCATGACGACGGTCAGAATCGAATTGGGCGACGGCATTACGTACGAAGGCCGGGAGATAGCTTATCCGCGTTATTGCCCGGAAGGAATCGCGTTAATAACGGAAAAAACGACGCAAAACACGGAAAGAACTGAAGTTTTATCGATTATGATTTACGGCAACGAACCGGGATT
>JGI24503J29689_10017773_pt1 | contig 10588 bp, 7 predicted proteins | sample BioPla3RNA2_FD_29689 | JGI IMG/M metagenome (IMG submission 29689)
AATAAACGCGTGCATGACATGCAACTATTTATAAATCATTTTTAACATGTGGGAGAACAATGTTCATAAACCACATCACTGACAAATTAAGGAGGTGTGTCAAGTGGCTAAAGTTAAACAAGTAAAAAAGCAAATCAAACTCCAAATTCCAGCAGGTAAAGCCAACCCGGCTCCACCGATTGGTCCGGCACTAGGTCAAGCACAAGTTAACATCCAACAATTCTGCCAACAATTCAACGAACGGACCAAAGATATGATGGGCTATGTTGTACCTGTTGTAATATCTGTTTACGATGACCGTTCCTTTACGTTCATTACGAAAACACCGCCGGCTGCCGACCTATTGAAAAAAGCAGCAGGAATCGAATCAGGCGCTGCCAATTCCAAAAAACAAGTTGCAGGTAAAATCACCCGCGCAAAATTGAATGAAATAGCAGCAATGAAAATGCCTGACTTAAATGCCTATGATGTTGAAGCAGCAGCGAAAATTATCGCAGGTACTGCCAAAAACATGGGTATTGCAATCGAAGATTAATTCGAATAATCAACAAGATAGATTTTAACAATCCGAAGGGAATATCCGTTCGAGATTGTCAATCTAAATTGTGGGAGGAGACTCCGTTAGACCACATTTAGGAGGAATAAAATGGCTAAAAGAAGTAAAAAATACCTTGAAGCGTTAAAATTAGTAGATCGTTCAAAACGCTACACTTTAACCGAAGCGGTTGAATTGGCAAAAAAAACAAGTTTTGTAAAATTCGATGCAACAGTTGAAATTGCCTTCCGTTTAAACATCGATCCACGTAAAGCCGAACAAAACCTTCGCGGTACCGTATCACTTCCTCATGGTACCGGTAAAGAAGTTCGCGTTTTGGTTATTACCAAAGGTGAAAAAGTTAAGCAAGCATTGGATGCAGGTGCAGACTATGCAGGCGATACCGAATACCTTGACAAGATTAAAGGCGGATGGTTTGAATTTGATGTAGTTATCGCTACACCTGATATGATGGGTGAACTCGGTAAATTAGGACGTATCTTAGGTCCTAAAGGCTTAATGCCAAACCCAAAAACAGGAACCGTAACAATGGATGTCGAACGTGTTGTCAAAGAATTTAAAGCCGGTAAAGTTGAATATCGGACCGACAAAGTCGGAAATATTCAAGTTCCTGTCGGCAAAGTTTCGTTTGACACTGTTAATCTGGAAGAAAACATCAAAGCCGTTTACCGCCAACTCATGCGTGTAAAACCGGCTACCGTAAAAGGTGTTTATATGCGTAACGTAACGATCTCGACAAGCATGGGTCCTGGTATTAAAATCGCCAGCGAATCCATGGAATAATAATCAATCCAAATTTAAAATCAGTAAAACCCCAATAGTTAATAAATAGTTATAAATAGTATAAAGTCATGACCGTAGACAGTAGGTGCTCGGGAGAGCTTAATTTCCTACCGAGGGAAGAATTCGTATATACTACCTATTTTTCTTTCGTGCGTCAAATCCCACGAGAGATTTTTTTATGGAGGTGAAAACAATGAATGAAGCGACAATCGCTAAAAAGCAAGAAGAAGTTGATTTGCTTGTCAATGAGTTAAAACAAGCGGGATCGACTGTGTTCGTTGATTACCTAGGATTAACTGTGGCAGAAATCACAGATTTACGTGTTAGACTCCACAAGGAAAACTGCTGTATGCGTGTTTACAAAAACAATATTTTAAAACGCGCAACCGAAAAAATTGGATTTGTTAAATTACATGATGCATTTGTCGGACCAAGTGCAGCCGTCTTCAGCAAAGACGAAGTAGCCGCAAGCAAAGTCGTTTTCAATTTTTTGAAAGAAAACGAACGTTTAACCGTTAAAGCGGGCATTGTCGGCAATCAATTACTATCAGTCAATGAATTGAAACAAATCTCCAGCTTACCAAATAAGAATGGTATGATTTCGATGCTCTTAAGTGTTTTACAAGCCCCTGTACGCGGTCTTGCTTGTGCACTTAAAGCGGTAGCAGATGCAAAGTAATTAACTTTTAACAAGGAGGAAAGTAAAAATGGCAAAAATCAACATCGCAGAATTCCTTTCTGCAATCAAAGAAATGAGTGTTCTTGAACTTAACGAATTGGTTAAGGCTATCGAACAAGAATTTGGTGTTACGGCTGCGGCTCCGGTTGCGGTTGCGGCAACAGCAGCAGCGCAAGAAGAAAGCGCACCAACCGAAGTTTCTGTTATTCTCAAACACCCTGGTCAAGCAAAACTTGGCGTTATCAAAGTTGTTCGTGAATTAACAGGTCTTGGCTTAAAAGAAGCCAAAGATTTGGTTGACAATGCACCGAAACCAATCAAAGAAAACATCACGCCAGAAGAAGCCGAAACAATTAAAGCAAAACTTGTTGAAGCTGGTGCTGAAGTTGAAATTAAGTAATACATTTTCAATATTTTAAAAGAAATGAACCTGAAGAATTGTCTTCAGGTTTTATCGCTTTAAAGAAGGTGGAAAAATGAGCAAACAATATTTCGAAAATAATGACTTGCTTGCATCGAAAGAGCATATAATAACATATTATTACAAGCAGTTCAACATCGAATTGTTTAGCGATGCCGGGGTTTTCTCGGTAAAACAAGTCGATTTCGGCTCGAGTCTTTTGATCAAAAACGTTGTTTTGCCCGAAAACTGCACCAAGATTTTGGATGTGGGCTGCGGTTACGGTCCAATCGGGATAACTTTGGCCAAAGCCAATCCGAAAGTATATGTGCATATGATTGACGTTAACTTAAGGGCTATCGATCTCGCCAAGAGAAATGCCGAACACAATCAGTTGAAAAACGTGACGGTCTGGGAGAGCGATTTATACGAAAAAGTCGAAGGAAAATACGATCTCATCATTTCCAATCCACCTATCAGGGCCGGCAAAAAAAATTGTCCACGGAATTTTCGAGGGGGCAACCGAACACTTAAAACCCCACGGAGAACTTTGGATTGTCGTTCAGAAGAAACAGGGGGCGCCGAGCGCGTATGAAAAATTGGCGACGCTGTTTCCCGAAATGGAAATAATTGCCAAAGAAAAAGGCTATTGGATTATCAAGGCCGGTTTTCAAAACCAAAAATAAAAAAGGTCGGGTTTAATCGCTTGACATTTGCACATTCTTATGGTATCATAAATAGATATGGTAAGATGAGGTATTTTGCTCATTTTTCATGCTTTTTAAGGAAAAATATTGATAGAGGTGGATTATTTTGAGTTGGAAAGAAATAACATATGGTAAAGACAGAGTACGCCGAAACTATTCACGGGTACCGACCAATGTTGAATTGCCTAATCTGATTGAGGTACAGACCGAATCTTTCAAATGGCTCATGGAAAAGGGCTTGAAAGATTTGTTTGATGAATTATCCCCAATTAAAGACCACGGCGACGGTGAAAAATTCGAACTGTATTTTACCGATTACGAGTTCGATGAACCGAAGTATACGATTGCGGAAGCGAAAATGCATAACGCCAATTACTCTCGGGCCTTAAAAGTCACTGTCAGCCTTGAAAACAAAGAAACTGGTGAAGTTAAAGAAGACAAGGTCTTTATGGGTGAATTTCCGGTCATGACACCTTGGGGCACATTCATCATTAATGGTTCCGAACGTGTTGTTGTATCTCAAATCATCCGCTCATCTGGCGTTTTCTTTTCGAAAAACAAAGATTCGAAATCCGGGCAAATCCGTTTCAGCGGACAAATCATCCCTACGCGCGGAGCTTGGATCGAGTTCGAAATGCGTTCCAGTGATGTTTGGTATGCCAAACTGGACCGCTCGAAGAAAATCCCCTTAACTAGTTTTATTCGGGCATTGGGCATCAGCAAAAACAAAGAAATCTTTGAGTTGTTTTTTGACGAAAGCGCACCGATGTCGCAATATCTGATCAACACCTTCTCCAAAGACCAAACCTTTGGTCAAGATGACGCGGTTAAGGAAGTCTATGACAAATTACGTCCAGGTGAAAAAACCTCGGCCGAAACGGCGCGGAAATTTATCGCAAGCCGTCTTTTTGACGTCCGCCGTTATGATCTTGCCAGTGTTGGCCGTTATAAAGTTAATAAGAAATTGGACGTTATTTCCCGGGCTATCGGTTATCATTTGGCCGAGGATTTAGTTAATAAAGATACCGGCGAAGTTATTCTTCCTGCCGAAACCTTGATAAACTATTCCACACCGCTCGGAAATACGGTAAAAATACTTGAAGACAACCGCGAACATTTCCGCGTAACCAAAAATTACGAAACGATGCTTGAAGGCGATTCGGTTGTCTTGGAAATCCTGAAAATCAAGGTTTACCACGACAACAAAGAAAAGACTCAAATCATCAAATTAATCGGAAATGACCAATCGGAAACCCGAAACCATATTTGCTTGTCGGATATTTTTGCGGCGATATCGTATTATTTCAACCTACACGACGGTATTGGCAAAGTCGACGATATCGACCACTTGGGCAATCGTCGGATTCGTCCGATTGGCGAATTGTTGCAAAACCAATTCCGAATCGGTTTAACCAAAGTTGAAAAGAATATCCGCGACCGGATGTCGACTTCGGTTGATTCCAAAACCGTTGTTCCGCAAAACTTAATCAATATCCGGCCGCTTATCTCCACAATCCGCGAATTCTTCGGCAGCAGCCAGTTGTCGCAATTCATGGATCAGATCAACCCGTTGTCGGAATTGACCCACAAACGCCGTTTGTCGGCTTTGGGTCAGGGCGGTTTGTCGAGAGATCGGGCAAAACTAGAAGTCCGTGACGTTCACACCACCCACTACGGTCGGATTTGTCCGGTTGAAACACCGGAAGGTCAAAACATCGGTTTGATTAACTCTTTGGCATGTTATGCCAGGATTAATCAATACGGCTTTATCGAAACCCCTTATTTGGTGGTTAAGAAAGATTTGGAAAACAATCGGGCCATCGTTACCGATGAAATGGAATATATGACGGCCGACAAAGAAGAAAAATACGTAATCGTTCAGGCCAACGTCAAGATGTCCAAAGATCCGGTAACCGGCATCATCACCATCGATGACGAAAAAGTGGTTGCCCGGAAAGCCGGCGAATTCGTAGAAGTCAGCCGGATGGATGTCGATTATATCGACGTTTCGCCAAAACAGATTGTTTCCGTCTCTACCGCCTGCATTCCTTTCCTCGAACACGACGACTCGACGCGGGCTCTGATGGGTGCTAACATGCAGCGTCAAGCTATTCCGCTATTGAAAGCCGAAGCGCCGATTGTCGGAACCGGAATCGAATATAAAGCAGCCCGCGACTCCGGGGTTGCGATAATTTCGGATGTCGACGGTGTGGTTACTTATGTGGATTCTTCGAAAGTTGTAGTCCGCGACAACCAAAACATTGACCATACCTATCATTTAATCAAATACGAACGAAGCAACCATTCGACCTGCGTTAACCAACGTCCGATTGTTAAAATCTTGGAACGGGTTAAGAAAGGGGATATAATTGCGGAAGGTTCCTCGATGGACCGAGGCGAACTTGCCCTCGGACGCAATGTCACCATCGCCTTTATGACCTGGGAAGGATATAACTTCGAAGACGCGGTTATTATGAGCGAACGGCTGGTTCAGGATGATGTTTACACTTCGATTCATATCGAAGAATATGAAGTCGAAGTTCGCGATACCAAAATCGGTAAAGAAGAAATCACCGCCGATTTGGACGGTGAAAGCAAAGATTCCATCGCCAATCTTGACGAACACGGAATCGTTCGGCTCGGTGCCGAAGTCAAAGAAGGTGACACTTTGGTCGGTAAGATTACCCCTAAAGGTCAAACCGAACCGACACCGGAAGAACGGCTTTCCCAAGCTCTTTTCTCGGACAGTTCCAAAGACGTCCGCGTTACTTCCTTGAAAGTGCCGCACGGCGGCGGCGGAATCGTCAGTCGCATCGAACATTTTACCCGTAAAGACGGACACGAACTTCCGCCTGGGGTAAATGAAGTAGTTCGCGTTTACATCGTTCAAAAACGGAAAATCACGGAAGGCGACAAAATGGCCGGACGTCACGGTAATAAAGGGGTTATCTCCAAAATATTGCCGATTGAAGACATGCCGTTCATGGAAGACGGTACACCGATTGACATCATGTTAAATCCTCAGGGTGTTCCGTCGCGGATGAATATCGGTCAGGTGCTTGAAACTCACCTCGGCATGGCTGCGAAAAAGCTAGGTGTTCACATCGCCACACCGGTTTTTGACGGTGTTTCCCAAGAAGACTTGGTTGCCATCATGAACGAAGCAAGGGAAAAAGACCTTAAGGATATGATGGAAAACCCACGCAATCCTAAAGCTTTGATTGACAATTTCGGCAAAACAACGCTTTATGACGGACGTACCGGACGCAAATTTGACAACAAGATTACTGTCGGCGTTATGTATATGATTAAGTTGGCCCACATGGTTGACGATAAACTTCACGCCCGCAGCGAAGGTCCGTATTCGCTTGTTACCCAACAACCGATGGGCGGCCGTGCTCAAAACGGCGGTCAGCGTTTCGGAGAAATGGAAGTTTGGGCTCTCGAAGCTTACGGTGCTGCCCATACCCTTCGCGAAATGTTAACAATCAAATCGGACGACATTGTCGGACGCAACAAAGTTTATAAAGCCATTGTGGACGGCGATCCGATGCCGACACCTGGTATTCCGGAATCATTCAGAGTCTTAATCAAAGAATTACAGGGATTAGGTTTAAGTGTACGTTTAATCGACCAAAGCGGTCGCGATGTTGCGAACGACAGCTTAGTTGACCAGATTGCGGAAGCAAATAAGGGAAAACGTGGACTATAAAAGGAGGATTCTATAATTGAAGAAATATAAATATATTCAAGTTGGAATTGCTTCGCCGGAAGAAATCCGCAGCTGGGCATACCGAAAAGAAGATGGCTTTTATGGTGAAGTTAAAAAACACGAAACCATCAACTATCGGACTTTGAAACCTGAACGCGATGGCCTGTTTTGCGAAGTAATCTTTGGTCCAACGAAAGATTATCAATGTGCTTGTGGCAAATCCCGCAAATCAGGTTCCGATACCAAAATATGCGAAAAATGCCATGTTGAAATTACCGAAAGCAAAGTGCGCCGCGAAAAAATGGGCTTCATTGCTTTGGCTGCACCGGTTGTCCATATTTGGTATCGCAATGTTCCGAGCCGGATTGCCACACTCCTTGACATGAAGGCACGCGATGTCGACGACATTATCTATCTTGCCTCTTATATCATTACCGACATGGAAGAAGAAATCGAAGGACTGAAAGTCGGAATGATTCTTTCGGAACAAGAACATGCCCGTTACAAACGGCAATACATGTTCAAGTACCAAGCCAAAACAGGGGCAGAAGCCATTAAATTCTTATTGCAAAACTTAAATCTTGAAGAATTGTCGAAATCGATTCGTCAGGAAATTAAAATAGCCACCAAACAAAAACGCAAGAATTTGATCAAACGTTTGGAAATCGTCGAAGCATTCTTGCAATCCGGTAACAAACCGGAATGGATGGTTATGGATGTAATTCCGGTTATTCCGCCCGACTTACGTCCGATGGTTCAGCTCGACGGCGGACGTTTTGCCACGACTGACCTTAACGACCTCTATCGTAGGATTATCAACCGTAATACCCGTTTAAAGAAACAATTCGAACAACGGGCACCGGAATTGATTGTCAAGAACGAAAAACGGATGTTGCAGGAAGCAGTCGATGCTTTGTTTGACAACTCCAAACGGAACAAAAAAGTTGTGGTTGACAAAAACCGTCCGTTAAAATCGCTCTCCGATTTACTCAGAGGTAAACAGGGACGGTTCCGTCAAAACCTTCTCGGTAAACGGGTTGACTATTCCGGCCGCAGCGTTATCGTTGTTGGACCGGATCTCAAGATGTATCAATGCGGTATCCCGCGCGAAATGGCTTTGATTCTCTTCAAGCCGTTTATCATCAATTATTTGCGCAAAAAAGACCAACTTCTCAATCCGGAAACCAATACCAAATCCGGTATCAAGAAAGCCAAGGAATTAATCGAACGCGGTGCTCCTGAAGCCATGGAAGCATTGGAAAAAATCGTTGTCGAACATCCGGTGCTTTTGAACCGTGCGCCGACGCTTCACCGTTTGTCGATTCAGGCTTTTGAACCGAAACTGGTCGAAGGAAAAGCCATTAGGCTTCACCCGCTTGTAACTACGGCGTTCAATGCGGACTTCGACGGCGACCAAATGCCGGTGCATGTTCCGCTTTCGGAAGAAGCACAGGCCGAAGCGCGAATCTTGATGTTGGCAAGCAAGAACATCCTGCTTCCGCGGGACGGAAAACCGGTTGTTACGCCATCCCAGGACATGATCCTCGGAAACTATTATTTGACCATCGAACGGTCCTTTCCGGGAAAAGAAGGTCGGGCCTTCAAGGATATCTCCGAAGTGGAAATGGCTTACGAAAACGACGAAATTACTTTGCAGACGAGAATCGTTTTGCCGGCTAAAGCCCTCGGCCGTCCGTTTGCCTGGTTGAATCCGAATGACGAAAACTACGAAAAGAACCTCGAACATAACGAAAAAGTCATGCGGATGTATATCGTAACCACTTACGGAAAGATTATTTTCAATACGGTTTTCCCGAAATCGTTCCCGTATGTCAACGAAGCGACGCAGGAAAACTTAACCAAAGCTACACCACTTAAGTTCTTTATCGACCCGGCGGATTTGAAAAACGGTAAAACCATTCCGGAAATCATTGCCCGCATGCCGCTGAACGAACCGTTCAAGAAACGTTTCTTGAGTACGATTATTTCCGAAATCTTCCGGAAAGAAAAATTGGCCGAAACCTCAAGAGCGCTTGACCAAATGAAAGACTTAGGTTTCAAATACTCAACCGTGGCCGGTATTACGATTTCGGCCTTCGACGTCGATGTGCTTGCCAACAAACAAGACATCATCAAGAAAGCGGAGGACAACGTCAAACGTTATAACTATATGTTCAGAAGAGGTTTGACAACCGACCAAGAACGTAAACGCAACGTTCTTCAGGAATGGACCAATGCCCGGAACGAAATCGAAAAAGAAATCAAGAAAGTCATGTCCGAAAACGCCACTACCAACGACATCTTTATGATGGCCGATTCCGGTGCGCGTGGTTCCGCTTCGAACTTTACGCAGCTTGCGGGAATGCGCGGGCTGATGGCAAAACCGAACGGGGAACCGATGGAAATACCGATTAAATCATCCTTCCGTGAAGGTATGTCGATGTCCGAATTCTTCATTTCGACCCATGGCGGACGGAAAGGTTCGACCGATACCGCGCTCAAAACAGCCGAAGCCGGTTACCTAACCCGTCGGTTGGTTGACGTCAGCCAAGACGTAACCGTAACAATCGATGACTGCCATACCGATAAAGGCATGGTAGTGGAAGACTTCGTCTCCTTGGACGGCACGGTAGTCGAAAAACTATCCGAACGGATTATCGGACGCTTTACTTCCAAACCGGTTTACGGTAAAAACCGCGAACTAATCATCGATAAAAATCAGTTTATCACCGAAGAGATTGCGGAAAAGATTGTCAATGCCGGTATCAAACAAGTTGAAATCAGAACCGTTTTGACCTGTGATGCCCACAACGGTGTTTGCGTCAAATGTTACGGTTCGGACCTTTCGACCGGTGAAGTCGTCGAACGCGGCGAAGTCGTCGGTATCGTGGCTGCCCAATCGATCGGTGAACCGGGTACCCAATTAACCATGAGAACCTTCCACTCCGGTGGGGTTGCGGGCGATGACATCGTTCAAGGTTTCCCTCGGATCAAACTCTTATTCTTGGCGCCGAAAGACCCTAAGTTTACCGAATTAATTTCGGAAGTCAACGGTCGCGTCAAGGAAATCAATCCGAAACCGGATAACCGTTTCCAAGTTATCATCGAAAGCCCGATTGAAGGCAACAACAAAGAATACTTAACCGACAGTGGCAAGAAACCGGTAGTTAAGGTCGGACAGGAAGTTAAAGCGGGCGATTTAATCACCGCCGACAGCGAACTTGTTCACGTTCTTCAACTGCTGAGAGTCACCAATGTCCCTAATGTTGAACGTTATATCTTAAAAGAAGTTCAAAAGGTATACCGTTCGCAAGGGGTTCTTATCTCGGATAAACATATCGAAATCATTATCCGGCAGATGTTGCAAAAAGTTATGGTTCTCGACGAAGGTGACACCGACTTATTGCCTGGTTCCCTGATCTCGAAACCGAAAGCTTATCAAGCAATCAAAGAAATGCTAGAACAAAACAAACGCCTGCCAGTCTTAAAACCGGTATTGCTTTCCATCACCCAAGCTTCCCTAAAATCGGATTCCTTCCTTTCCGCCGCATCCTTCCAAGAAACAACCAGAGTCTTAACCGCTACAGCTATTCGTGGCAAGATCGATACACTTGACGGTCTAAAGGAAAACATCATTATCGGCGGGTTAATCCCGGCAGGAACCGGATTAGTGGAAAAAGATGATATCGATATCGAAAGCACGACCGACGAAGTATACGATATTAAACCGTAAAACCAAGGCTATCTCCCC
>JGI24503J29689_10014598_pt1 | contig 10507 bp, 10 predicted proteins | sample BioPla3RNA2_FD_29689 | JGI IMG/M metagenome (IMG submission 29689)
CTCATACCCGTTATGATTCTAAACATGCTAGAAAACAAAGCCCTCCCCGTCTATGGCGATGGGAAATATATTCGCGACTGGCTCTATGTCGAAGACCATAACTCTGCGGTTTGGACTATTATGCAAAAAGGAACACGAGGTGAAACCTACAACATAGGTGGAGAGAACGAATGGGAAAATATAAAACTTCTCAACCGACTTATAGAAATTGTAGCAGAAGAGGCAGGGAAAGATGCTGATGAGTTGCGCTCTCTTATAAAATACGTAAAAGACCGACCCGGTCACGATAGACGTTATGCTATCGATTGTGAGAAACTCAAAAGAGAACTGGGCTGGAAGCAATCCTACAACTTCGATGAAGGTCTACGACAAACGGTTCGCTGGTATTTGAACAATACTGAGTGGATAGACAATGTGCGCAGCGGCGAATACCAAAACTGGATAGAGAAAAATTACGGGAAAAGGTAGAGACTCTTAAATATGAGCTTAATACAAATAATTAATTTCCCAATAAACGGGGATGACAGAGGCTCTTTAATAGCCGTTGAAAACAACAAAGAAATACCTTTTAAAATAAAGAGAATCTATTATATTTTCAATACACAAAAAAATGTTTCACGAGGTTTTCACGCCCATAAAAAACTGAAACAAGTAGCTATTTGTGTAAAAGGAAAATGCCGTATAGTCTTAGATGATGGCAAAAACCAAGAAAGTGTATGGCTTGATTCACCTGAAAAAGGGCTACTTATTCAAGATCTTACATGGAGAGAAATGCATGACTTTAGCGATGATTGTGTATTACTAGTCTTAGCAAGTGAATTATATAATGAAAGTGATTACATTAGAAATTATGATGAGTTTCTTTTAGAAGTAGGAAAAAGAAAATGACTTATATCCACCCTTTAGCAGATGTTGCTGAATGTACTATTGGTAAAGAAACAAAGATTTGGCAGTTTGTAGTTATTTTAAAAGGTGCCATAATTGGTAAAAATTGTAATCTCAATGCACATACTCTTGTAGAAGGCGATGTGGTTATTGGAGACAATGTAACTATAAAATCTGGTGTTTATGTGTGGAATGGGACAAAAATAGAAGACGATGTTTTTATTGGGCCAAATGTTACGCTTACAAACGACAAAATGCCACGATCTAAACAATATCCAGATAAATTTCATAGTATAATCTTAAAAAAAGGTTGTAGTATTGGAGCAAATGCAACTCTTTTGCCAGGTATTACTGTTGGAGAAAATGCTATGATTGGGGCAGGTTCTGTTGTTACAAAAGATGTTCCCGCGAATGCAATTGTTGTTGGAAACCCCGCAAAAATAATAAGGTATATATCATGATTTCATTCCTTGACCTAAAAAAAATAAATGCTCAGTATCGAAGTGAACTAATCGAGGCTTGTACTCGAGTTATCGATTCAGGTTGGTTTATTGGCGGTTCAGAATTAGAACAGTTTGAAAAGAATTTTGCTTCCTTTTGTGGTGTAAACCATTGTATCGGTGTTGGAAACGGTCTTGATGCTCTCATTCTTACTTTAAGAGCTTGGATGGAACTAGGAAAAATAAAAACAGGAGATGAAGTAATTGTCCCTGCGAATACCTACATTGCAAGTATTTTGGCAATTTCTGCCAACGGTTTATCTCCTGTTCTCGTTGAACCAAAAAACGATACATATAACATTGATGTAGATCTAATAGAAAGCCATATTACAGAAAAAACAAAGGCTCTTTTGCCAGTCCATTTATACGGACAAATTGCAGATATGCCATCTATAATGTCTCTTGCAAAAAAATATAATCTCCTTGTTTTAGAAGATTCTGCGCAATCTCATGGGGCAAGTATAAATGGGAAAAAAGCAGGAAACTGGGGAGATGCTTCAGGCTTTAGTTTTTATCCTGGAAAAAACTTAGGTGCTCTAGGTGATGCTGGTGCTATAACCACAAACGATAACGAACTTGCTAAAACCTTAATCGCTCTGAGAAACTATGGGAGCCATGAGAAGTATAAGAATCTATTCAAGGGTGTAAATAGTCGTTTAGATGAGATTCAAGCAGCTATGTTAAGCGTCAAATTAAAACATTTAAATACTGAAATTGCTATTAGGCGAAAAATTGCAAGTATATATTGTAATGAAATAACTAATCCATTAATTCAACTTCCTATAATCGATAAATCTATCAATATTGAAACGTATGAAAATCATGTGTGGCATTTATTTGTTATAAGAACTCAAAACAGAGAAAAACTACAAGCTCATTTACAAGAAAACGGTATTCAAACACTTATACACTACCCTATTCCTCCTCATAAACAAGAAGCGTATAAAGAGTGGAATAGCGATTCATTTCCGATTTCTGAGAAAATCCATAAAGAAGTAGTGAGCTTACCTATAGGACCAACTATGAAAGATGATGAAGTTCGAAGAGTTGTTAAAGTAGTAAATGAGTTTAGGGGATAATATGAAATTATTTTTAAAGAAATTTTTACCTAAACCTATTCTGAAATTTTTAATTCAAGTTAAGAATACACTTATTAGCAATCCATCAAAACGAAGATTGTTTAAAAAAATGCAAAAAAAACATAAGATGCTTTTAGAACAGATAAAGGGTAAAGAAAAAATAAAAGTTGTTTTTTTAGCTATCCATAAATCGGTTTGGAAAGTCGATACTATTTTTCAAAGAATGCTCAAAGACCCCTACTTTGAGCCACTTATTCTTGTCTGCCCATATACAATTTATGGCGAAGAGCGAATGTGGGAAGATATGAATGAATGTTATAGCTATTTTGAAGAAAAAGGCTATCCTCTTTTATCAGCATTCGATAAAAAAGAAAAAAGATGGCTTAGTTTAGAAGAGATAGAAGCAGATATCGTATTTTTTACTAATCCCCATAGCTTAACACGAAAAGAATATTATGAAGATGCATATTTGAATTATCTTACTTGTTATGCAGGCTATGGTATAGACCCAAATAAATATAACAATAATGAAGAGCAATACAATCAACTTTTTCACAATGCTATGTGGCTTATTTTTGTGCAACACAACGAAATGTTTGATTGTTATGTTAAAAAAAATAAAGAACATAAAGATAATGTCTATCTTGTAATTGACAATATAATTGAAGAGTTACAAAAGAAGGAAAACTCTGAAATTGTTTGGAAAAATTATGCTACACATAAAAAAATTATTTTTGCACCTCATCATACAATTGAAAAAAACACTTCTTTTCAGCTGGGAAATTTTCTAGACTACGCAGAATATATAAAAGACTTAGTAAAACAAACACAAGAGACTATCACATGGTCTTTTAAACCACACCCTATGCTTAAATCTAAGTTGTATTTAGAACCAAATTGGGGGAAAGCAAAAACCGACGACTATTTTCATTTCTGGGAAACTCAAAGTAATACACAGTTTAACGATGGCGAATACATTGAACTCTTTAAGCAATCTGACGCTATGATTCATGATAGTGGAGCTTTTCTTGCAGAATATATTTTTACCGATAAACCTTCTCTTTACTTTACCAACAAAAATACGAGAAACTATTTAAATGGTTTTGGTAATGCGTGTTTAGATACTGTGGTTGAAAGTAAGAACACTGAAGAGCTTGCAAAATTTATAAATGGTATTTTACAAAATCTTGATGAAAAAAAAGAAACAAGACAGTATTTTATAAATAATTATTTTAACACGATAAATAAAAATACAAAAAAAGATGTTTTAAACATAATACAACAAAATCTAATGTAAACACTGAGCTATGCAAAATATAAAACAAAAAACTAAATACGGAATGCTTTGGAATGCCTTTGATAAAATATTTGTTCAAGGTCTTACCTTTGTTTTAAGTATAATTCTTGCTCGTTTATTATCCCCTGAAGACTATGGCCTAATAGGAATGCTTAGCATTTTTGTCGCACTTTCTAATGTATTTATCGAAAGCAGTTTTTCAAGAGCCTTAATTCAAAAGCAAAATCGAAGTGAAGTTGACTACTCAACAGTTTTTATTTTTAATGTTTTTGTTAGTATTATTTTATACGGGATACTTTTTATTAGCTCTCCATATATCGCTCAGTTTTATAAAGAACCAAAACTATTACCTGTACAAAGAGTTTTTTTTCTAATACTCATTGTAAATTCATTAACAACTATACAAACAACAAAACTTCAAGTTGAAGTAAATTTTAAAAAGCTAACTATTATAAATGCCTTATCTAGTATTTTTTCTGGTCTCATTGGAATACTCGCTGCTTACAATGACCTAGGAGTTTGGGCCTTAGTTATTCAAATGCTTTCTAAATCTATTTTTACTTTTATTTTCTTGTGGATTACAAATAAATGGCTTCCCACTGCAGGCTTTTCATTTTCTTCATTTAAAGAATTATTTAATTATGGTTCAAAATTATTAATTACAGGAGCATATGGAGTAGTTCTTAATAATATACGAGATTTATTTATCGGCAAAACTTACTCTCCGAGTAGTTTGGGCTATTATACAAGAGCTAAACAGTTTCCAGAAGTAACGGTTGGAACAATGTCTGGCGTTTTAAATACTGCGACCTTTCCATTGTTGGCATCTTTACAAAACGACAAAGAAAATCTCGTGAATATTTTTACAAAACTTATTCAAACAACTGCCTTACTCACTTTTCCCGCAATGATTGGTTTGGCTATATTATCAGAGCCTATTATTCTTGTTTTACTTGGTGAAAAGTGGCTCTTTGCATCTGAACTCTTATTTTGGCTTTCACTTTCATATATCTTCACCCCATTTAGTGTTTTGAACTTAAATGTATTGAATGCTATTGGACGATCAGATTTGTTTATGAAGGTTGATTTTTCCAAAGCACCCATAATAATTCTGACGATGATTATAACATTTCCCATCAGTTTAAAAGCGGTTGCAATAGGAAATGCAATTACTGCACTTTTTTATTTTTATATAAATGCTTTTATGATAGGCAGATTGTTTAACTTTGGCGGCACAAAACAATTACTTATTTCTTGGAGATATATTGTATCAAGCTTTATTATGGGCTTCGTTTTATTTTTTTTAATAGTTGTTTTGAAAACTAAAAATATACCTTACTCACTAAGTATACTTTTTTTTCTAATTTTAATTGGAGCTATAATTTATTTAGCACTGCTTTTTTTACTCAAAGATAGTATTCTAAAACAGTACTGGACATTATTGAAAAATAAAATTTCAAATATAAAAGGTATACATAAATTATGAGCAGTCCTCTTGTTTCAATCGTAATACCCTCTTATAATCATGCTTTATTTATAAAAGAATGCATTCAAAGTATTATAGAGCAAGATTATAAAAACATAGAGTTGATTATCATCGATGATGGTTCAAAAGATAATTCAGTTGAAGTTATTCAAAAAATGATACCTATTTGTAAGGAAAGGTTTAAACGCTTTGAATTTAGACATAGACCAAACAAAGGATTGAGTGCAACACTAAATGAAGCTTTGGAATGGTGTGAGGGAGAATATTTTTCCGCGTTTGCAAGCGATGATATAGCTTTAAAACATAAAACAAGTTTTCTAGTTGAAAAACTGCAAGAAGAAAATTGCCAAGTAGCATTTGGCTTAATTAATGAATTTCCAAAAACAAAATCAATTATTAAATCGCCTACGATATTCCATACCTTTGAAAAGTTAATTTTTCAGTTTGATATACCAGCAGCACCTGCTGCAATGGCTAAAACGTCAGTAATAAGAGCCGTAGGCGGTTACAATGAAGGTGTCATAATAGAGGATTGGTATATGTGGTTAACACTTACAAAGAATGGCTATACTTTGATCACCTATCCAGAAGTATTAGCATTATATCGTCGACATGATACCAATATATCAAATAATTTTGATATATTGCATGAAGGAAGAATGCAAATCCTTCGTTTGTTTAACGATAATATATTTGTTAATAATGCCATAAAACTTGAATATTTAAAGAAAGCTAAGCGCTTAGTTTATAATTATCCTAGAAGCGCAATTAGTTTTTTAAAAAAAGCTGAGTTATTGAAAAATGGAAGTTGGATAGCACTTTTTAAAGTAATAATATCCCAAAAGCTAATTGAGGTTAAAAGAAAATTAGTGAATCCTATACTAAAAACCGAGAGAAATTTGAACGAAAAATTCAAGTGGAAAAATTAAATACTATTTTTGAATCAGTAAGTGAAAAACTTAATTAAGAAGGACTTTTATGCAAAAAGAAATAATAATACAAAAAAGAGATACAATTGCCTTGTTTTTACTACTTGTCGCAAGTACATTCCAATACGGAGATTATATCCTTAGTCGGTATTTTATTCCTCTTGTGATTACTATATTGGTATCTGTTTATTTTCTCTGTAGTAAAAAAAACTTAGATTCTTTTCAGAAAAAAATACTCATATTGCATTGCTCAACTTTTTCTTTCTTCTTACTTTTATCTATACTTGGAACTGGCGATTTAAAAGATTTTACATTTGATTTTGTAAAACTTTTTCTTGCTTTTGCTATTTCATTTTTATCTTTTTATTATATTTCCTTGAATAAACAAAATACTATATATAGACTCTTAAAAATAATGTTGTATTTTGCTATTTTCTTTTTAAGCTTAGAACTTATAATGCGATGGCAATCTTTTAATTATGATTTTAGTCTTGCAAAAAAAGATTTTTACATTCTAAAAATCAATAGCCCTTTTATGGTAGATTCAAATGCAGTTGGTTTATATATCCTTTTTTATTTCCTGATTGCTTTATATCTTTTTTTAAGTAAAAATAATAAATTCAAGAAACAAACATTTGTACAAATTTGTTTCTTATGTTTTTTTTCAATGACAACTATAAGTAGAAGTTTAATAATTACGCTGTTATTTCTCGGTTTATTTTTAGTGTTCATAAAGTTAAGTCAAAAATCTAAACTTTTTATACCTATTCTAGGACTTGTTATTGTTATTTTATTTTTTTATATCTTAAAATTTACTTCTTATGATGGCAGTGGATCTACAAAAATAGAAATTATAACGAGAACCTTTGAAATAGCAAAAACACTTAATGCTCGTGAACTTTTATTTGGCTTCGGCATAGAAAAAGGTAACTGGATTTATTCTTATAGAGACGGTGCGTATGCTCATCTACTTTTTCCTATGATATTGGGAAATTTTGGCCTATTTGGCATTCTTATATATATTACTTTTTTTACTTTCAATAGTTATTTTTCAAAAGCTTATAATACTTTATTTAATTTAGCTATTTTTATTATAGGTCTTTCTTATCTACCTCCGTTTTTGGAAAGTCTTTTTCTAGTAAATGGCGTTTTACTTGGACTTTATTATCATCAAAGAAGTGAGATACAAACTGCATGATACATATCGTTCATTCATCAGCTCGTCAAGGCGGCATTAAAACAGTCAGTACTATTTTAAACGAAGGCTTTATACAAAGTGGATACGAAAGTACCTTATTCAATATGAATGAGTATGGAAATTCATTTTTTGCTACAGTAAAAAACTCCTTCAAAGAACTGAAAAAATATAATACAAATGATATATTTATCTTGCAGCATATTGACCCGATTGTATTGGGCTTTTTTTTGTTGTTAAAAAAATATAAAAATATAGTCAATGTAATTCATACCGACATAGTAAGGTATTATAAAATATCGCGCATACAAAAAAGATTTTTTTTAAGTCTTTTATTTTTTATCTTAAGAAATAAACAATTTGTTTTTGTTTCAAAAGAAGCAGAATTAAAAGCAAGGTCTTTTTTTAAATTAAAGAAAACAAAAACAATTTATAATGTATACGAATTCAAGGAGAAAAAGTTAGCTCAAAACCTAGGTGAGAAAATAGTTTTAGGCTTCATATCTCGTTTTCATTCTTTAAAAAATATTGACCTTGCCATAAGAGCAATAAAAGCCTTATATGAACAAGGCACAGCTGTTTCTCTCAAAATCTACGGCAGCGGTACTGAGGAAGCAAGCTTAAAAGAATATGTAAAAGAAATGAATTGCGAAGACTATATCATTTTTATGGGTGAGTCCGATAAGATCAAAGAAATATATAATTCCTTTGATGCACTCATATCTTTTTCTGTACTCGAAGGTTTACCAACTGTTATTTTAGAATCTATCAATTATGCTAAACCAGTTTTTCATACCGACTGTACTAGTGGTCCACGAGAACTTATGGCTCCTTCCAGTAACCCTTTAGAGAAGACAGATTCTTATGAAAAAACAGATACAGGATATCTCGTAAAACCAGTTACAGAACTTAGACCCTATGCAAAAGAATTAAATGACTACGAAAAAGAGTACATTTCTTTTCTTTCAAACTTTATAGAAGATATAAGGCATAATCGTTTTTCCATGCAATTTGACGCCAAGCCATTTTCCCATGAAACAATTATGGACAAATGGTTAAAACTCATAAAGGATTTACAAAAATAATGCACCAAGAAGATATACAACTACTACAGGCTAAGCTACTAGAACTACTCGATTACATAGATATTCTTTGCAAAGAACATAAGATAAAATACAGTCTTTCTTCTGGAACTGTTTTGGGTGCTATTCGCCACAATGGATTTATTCCTTGGGATGATGACTTAGATATAATGCTGGAAAGAAGCGAGTACACAGAGCTCATACGGCTTTTAAGGGAAAATGCAAAAGATCCCTTTGTCTTACAAGAAGCGCGACTTGACTATCCTCTTTATTTTTCAAAACTAAGACTCAGCAATACAACTTTTATAGAAAAATTTAAACTCAAACAAAGATATAAAGATATACACCAAGGAATTTATATAGATATTTTTTCTCTTGAGTATGCTTCAAAAAACAAGTGTATCTTTTTTTTACAAAGCATATTTTCTCGTATACTTGTCGCTCAATCCTTATTTCAAAGGGGCTACAACACAGCAACAATCAAAAAGAAAATGCTCATGCTTTTATCCTTAGTTTTTTTACCTTTTAAAAAAATCTTTTTTAACTTTGTTGTTTCGGTTCAAAAAGATAAGGCGCAAGGACTTTGCGATTTTTTTGGAACGGGTGGTGGAGAAAAAAATCTACTCGATTTAGATATTTTAGATAAGACCCTACTAAGAGATTTTTGTGGAAAAAAATATCCCATACCGCATAACTATCATACATATTTAAGCAAAACGTATGGAAATTATATGGAGCTACCACCTGAAGATAAAAGACAAAGCTCTTTACATGCTCAGTTCTTTTCTGACATTGTCGATTATAAAACCTATTTAGAAAAAATAAGTTTCAAAAAGTTTAATTAAAAAGGATTATATGGAAGTTTATTTAGTTTCAATTATCACACCTCTTTATAATTGTTCAGATTTTCTTGAACAAACTATTAAATCAGTCCTTGCTCAAACGTATGAAAATTGGGAAATGATTATGGTGGATGATTGTTCTCAAGATAACTCTCTTGAAATTGCTGAAAGTTATGCTCTCAAAGATTCGCGTATAAAAGTTTTAAAACATAATAAAAACTCAGGTGCAGCTATCGCGCGTAACAATGCAATTGCTGTTGCAACGGGTCGATATATTGCTTTCTTAGATAGTGATGATGCATGGTTACCACAAAAATTAGAAAAACAAATTAATTTTATGCAAACAAATCATATAGCATTTTCTTATACTGCCTATGAAAAAATAACTGAAAAAGGAATTGTATTTGGCAAAAATTATATTCCACAAAAAGTAAATTATAAAACGTTACTTAAAACAAATGTAATTGGTTGTTTAACTGCCATATATGATTCAGCAATATTAGGTAAAGTATATATGCCAATAGAAAATAAAAGGGAAGATTTTGCAACATGGTTAAAAATTCTAAAGCAAATTGAATATGCGTATGCTCTTCCCGAGGTTTTAGCAAAATATAGAGTATATAAACATCAAAGCTCTGCTAAAAAGCTCTTAATGTTTAAAGAAAACTGGAAGCTCTATAGAGAGCTAGAAAACTTATCAATCATAAAATCAGTTTATTATTTTACACATTATTTAATCAGAGGCTTTCTTAGAACAAAAATGTCTCGATTAGCAAATTTCTTAAAAATTTAATTACGAGGTAAAAAATGAAAATAGCTCTTATCGGCGGGTCAGGTTTTGTAGGAACCCGCCTTACAAAACGTCTTTTAGATGCAGGACATACAGTTCGTATCTTAGATAAAAATGACAGCATCAGCTACCCAAAGCTACGAGTAGAAGCAGATGTGCGAGATATAGAAAGCTTAGTAAAAAATCTTTCTGGCATAGAGATCGTTATAAATCTTGCAGCAGAACATCGCGATGATGTAAGTCCTAAAAGTCTGTATGACGATGTAAATGTTAGAGGGGCAGAGAATGTCTGTACCGCATGCAAGCAAGTTGGCATAAAAAAAATAATTTTCACAAGCTCTGTCGCTGTCTATGGCTTTGCACCACTCGGGACGGATGAAACAGGTAAGATTAATTATTTTAACGATTATGGTAGAACCAAG
>JGI24503J29689_10014490_pt1 | contig 10465 bp, 8 predicted proteins | sample BioPla3RNA2_FD_29689 | JGI IMG/M metagenome (IMG submission 29689)
AAAAAATATTTTTCTTATATGGATAAAACATTACAAGAATTTGACCAAGTGATAGATATGTGCAGAGACATATTTCTAAAAAAAATGCACGATTACGGTGTTGCATGGCGAATATTACGTACCACTTCCATTACCGACCAAATATACATCAAAGCACAACGAATTAGAAGTATAGAAGAAAAAGGAGTTCATAAAGTAGAGGAAGGTATTTTACCTGAATTTATTGGCATTGTCAATTACGCAATAATGGCACAAATGCAATTAGAATTAGGAAGCAGTTCAACCGATAATTTCAATATATCTAAAGATGAAATCATCAAGTTATACAACCACTATGTGTTGAAAGGAAAAGAGTTACTTATGAATAAAAATCATGATTATGACGAAGCATGGCGAAACATGCGAATAAGTTCTTATACCGACATTATTTTAATGAAACTGCTACGCATAAAACAAATCGAAGATATTAAAGAAAACACGATTATATCCGAAGGATTGGATGCCAATTACTACGACATTTTCAACTATGCTGTTTTTGCCCTTATCAAACTAAACGAAAACACTTAAAATCTACATATTATGAGTTATATAAGAAAAGAACGTAAAGATATCGTCTATTATTTAAGAGAATTTTCACGTCTCTTTATGGGAATATTATTTATATTTTCCAGCTATGTGAAAGGAGTTGACCCCTATGGATTTTCCATAAAATTAGAAGAATACCTTATCTCATTTGGCTTGGACTTCTTTAGCCCCTTAGCCATGACGATGGCAATAGGAGCCATAACCGTTGAATTTTTAATTGGTGTCGCATTGATTGTCAATTTTAAAATGCGATTTACCTCATGGGTGTTATTGCTTTTTATGCTATTTTTCACCCTATTAACTTTTTGGTTAGCCTACGCCTTGGATATCGTCAATCTGTATAATTCTATTTTCCATAAAAATGTAAAAATATTCGTCGTAACCGACTGTGGATGTTTTGGCGATTTTATCACCCTCTCTAACAAACAAACATTTTATAAAAATGTAGTATTCATGTTGTTTACTCTCATTATTTTCGGACAAAACAAAAAATACAAACAAAACAAATTAGCTTTAAGAAAACAAATAATAGCTCTGTTAGTCGGTTTAATTGCCATATTATTTGTACAAATATACTGCCTACGCCATGAACCATGGCACGATTTCCGTCCTTGGTATAAAGGCAATTTTATTGCTGCCGAAACCTATTCCGAAGCACCTGAAATGGATTTTATTTTCATCTATAAAAATAAGACAAACAATGCGATAGTAGAATATACTACCGATGAGTTAATGGCGATTAGCGAAGATGAAGCAACTTACGAAGACTTTGAAAACAACTATGTTTATGTGGATAGAAAAGATAAAATAATCAAAAAAGGAACCGAAGCAAAATTAGCCGACTTTGAACTGCAAGACAAAGAACAAAAAACCGATATGAAAGAAAGCATTATCGAACAAAAAGGCTATCATTTTATCCTATTTATAAGAAATATAAAAACCGCTTCCTTGAACAACTTCAAACAAATCAATGATTTTGCCAATCAATGTATTAACGACAATATCCCTTTTATTGCAGTTACAGGCTCAATGCCTAAAGAAGTGGCTGAATTACAGCAAAAATACAATACCGAATTTCATTTTTATTATAGCGATGAAACCCCATTAAAAACAGCTATTCGAAATAATCCCGGACTTATACTATTAAAAGACGGATATATAATTGATAAATGGAGTTTTAGAGATATTCCAAGCTATGATAAATTCAAAAATTCCATCCCCACTTATGATAAAAACTTAATCAAATACAAAATCAAGATTCCACCCATACTTCCTAATGGAGTAAACTTAGATTCTGTTAATTACTCTGTAAAAGAAAATATGCAAATTGATGAATAATTTAGAGCAATACATCAAAGATTATTTTTTAGACTTTATTACTTCTGAAGATGAGATGAAGCAGGCAATTCATCTTATGCGTACGGAAGTAGATAGTTACATAAAAGAACACCATTTAAAATCTTTAGTATTAGGCATATCGGGTGGCATTGACAGTGCTTTTGCGGCAGCTTTATTAAAACCTGTTTGCGACAACAATCATATTCCACTGATAGGAAGATCCATTACCATTGAATCGAATAAAAAAGAAGAAATCGAACGCTCTATATTGATTGGGGAGAATTTCTGTCATGATTTTCAACATATTGACTACACATCCTTATTTCAAAAATACAAAGCCTTATTACCTGATTTAGACGATACATTGAAGTCAAAGCTAAGAATGGGCAATTGTAAAGCACGTCTTCGAATGATTGTCTTATACGATCTCGCTCAATTACACGGAGGTCTTGTCATTTCAACCGATAATTTCACCGAATATTTAATCGGCTTTTGGACTTTGCATGGAGACGTTGGAGATTATGCCCCATTTTGTCATCTGTGGAAAACCGAAATTTATTTTGCCGCTAATATATTAATGAAAGAATTGAAAAATTCTTCCAAAAATGCCATCAATTTATGCATAAAAGCAGTCCCTACCGATGGCTTGGGAATAGGCAATTCCGATTTTGACCAATTAGGACTTAATAGTTACGAAGACATTGACAGGTTGTTTCGATCCTATTTCAAAGGAGATAAATCCAATGAAAATCACATTCTTATAAAAAAATACAAAGACAGTTTTTATAAAAGAAATAATCCTATTATTATTAAAAGAGAAAAAATAAGCAAAAAAATACTTAAAAAATAAAATCAACTGATTATCATATATATACATTTTTAACAAATATTTAAATTCATTTCAAATTACCATACTAACAACTAATATTCAAAAGATTAAAAGCAATATCAACCACAAATTAACACCATAAAGTGAAAAATGCTAACATTAAAGAGTTTAGTGATAAAGTATATTTTTGTATTTTTGCTTTTTAAATGAGATTAAATGAGAAAAGTATATTTTTTTAGAAAATAAAAAAAAATGAAACTTTTTAGAGAAACATGGAGTATAAGAATAGAAAGTTACGAAAACACAGAAAATTAATGGCTGAAAGAAAATAAAAGATATGAAAGGAAGAAAAATTCACATATTATTATATTTGTTCTTGTTTTTCGTACTAAGAACTAACGCACAACAAGATCCACAATTTACACATTATATGTACAGTGATTTTCTTATCAATCCGGGTGTAGCAGGTAGCGGAGGAATCTGTGCTACCGGTATTTTCAGACAACAATGGGCTGGATTTCAAGACACATGGGATGATTTAGAAACCGGCAAAACGGAAAAGTATTCTACTGCACCTCAAGAGGTTCTCATTACTTTTCATGCGCCAGTGAAAGCACTGCACGGAGGTTTAGGTTTAGCCGTATGCCAAGATAAATATGGATATCAAAATGACATTGGCGTTAAATTAGCCTATTCTTTTAAAGTTAATTTTGGAGGCGGAACTTTAGGTATTGGTGTAGCGGGCGACTTCTTAAGTAGAACCCTTCATGGAGATAGATATCACCCAAAACAAGAAGGGGACCCAAAAGTAGTAACTTCAAATGTTTCTGATTTTTATATAGATGCAGCATTCGGATTGTATTATATAAACCCTGACAAATGGTTTGCCGGCATGAGTGCTACACACCTAATCACAGGAGAAGGAAAAAACACTCACCAAAAAACAGCGAGACATTTTTATTTCTATGGTGGGTATGAGTTTGCACTTCCTTTTAATCCAAATTGGAGTTTAAAACCTTGTGCTATGATTAAAACGGATTTTGTAAAAGCACAATACGATTTAACCGTATTAACCGAATGGACTAAGATAGTTTGGGGTGGTGTTAGTTGGCGTATTGACCGTGATGCAGTTGCTCTATTAGTAGGAGCAAGACCTTTTATTAATTCGTCTACTGCTGCCAGAGGATTGGAATTTGGAGTTTCATATGACATAACCACTTCTAGATTAGGATATAATCATAAAAGAAGTTTTGGAGGACCGGAAATAATGATAAAATATTGCTTTACCATTATTCCTCCGGTATCGGTTTACGGATATAAAAACACTCGATTATTAGGAAATAAACCGACAGAATATTAAAATATATTGAAATAAGATATAATAAAATTAAGAAAATATTAGTTACTTACATATAAATACATAAGAGTATGAAGAAATTGATCTTAACATTAACAGTTTTTGTAGCCATAGTATTAACGGGATGTCGTAATACTGGCGACGGTCAACTTATTGGAGCTCAAGATAGAATGGAATATAAAGAAGTGGAACCTTTTGGGATGAAATTCGTTCCTGAAGGACACTATCTAATGGGAATCGGGGAGCAAGACCCAACTTATTCTATGACATATAGTGCTAAAAACGTTACCGTTAAAGCATTTTGGATGGACGAAACGGAAATAACCAATAACGAATACCGTCAGTTTGTCGAATGGGTTATCGACTCTATTATCCATGTTCAACTTGGCGAGACTTTAGACGAGGAAGAAAATGAACATTATTTAAAATATACACGAAAAGAAGCCACTGAGGAACATGAAGAAGGAGAAATTATTGAACCAAAACTCATTAATTGGGACACCAAAATAGATTGGGATTCTCAAGACGAAGAATACCGTGCTGCCCTCTCCTATTTGATTTTAGACCTTAGTGCCGGAAATGAAAGATATTACCACTACAAAATGAGAGATATGGATATCAAAAAAATAGTTTTTGAATATTGGTGGTACGACAAAAGAGCATTTAAAGACGATGATGTACAAGGTGCGGCTTTTAAAGAATTTGACAATGTTGACCCTCAAACAAAAGATATGGGAATGTTCTCTAATAGACCTACAGCTTATAATCAAGGGGCAAAACCTTTTTTAAGACACGAAGCTGTTAATGTTTATCCCGACACCTTATGTTGGATACACGATTTTGTTCATTCTTATAACGAACCTCAAACCAATAGCTATTTTTGGCATCCGACTTACGACCACTATCCTGTAGTGGGTGTTAGTTGGAAGCAAGCAAGGGCTTTTTGTGCATGGCGTTCACACATTAGAAATACCTACCTTATCACCCAAGAATGGGCATATGAAAATGAATTTCGTTTACCCAACGAATCGGAATGGGAGTATGCTGCCAGAGGATATTTATTGGGAAGTCCTTATCCTTGGGGAGGTCCTTATACTCAAAATTTAAATGGTTGTTATTTAGCTAACTTTAAGCCGCTTAGAGGAAACTACAGTGCCGACGGTAGCGTATACACAGTAATTGTTGCTCACTATCATGCAAACGATTGGGGATTATACGATATGGCAGGTAATGTATCGGAATGGTGCGAAGATGCCTACAATGAATCAGCACATAATTTCGCTCATGACCTTAATATGCAATATACTTATTTTGCAAAAGACAATGACCCGCCTGTCTTAAAAAGAAAAGTAGTACGCGGTGGTTCATGGAAAGATATTAGCTATTATTTAAACAATGCAAGCAGAACCTATGCTTATCAAGATACAGGCAAGTCCTACATCGGATTTAGATGTGTTCAAGCCTACTTAGGACGTAATTATGGAGATAATTTAGCTACTTCATCTAACGTTTACTAAATAATAATGAAGAAAAAATTTAATCATTTAATAATTAATAAATAAAAAATAATAATAATTAAAAAATTAATCTATGGGATTGTATGAATTAGTAAGAAGTAAACCTTACAAAGACTTTATGGCAAAGCTGTATGGATGGGGTGCAGCAGTGGTAATCGCGGGAGCATTATTTAAAATTATGCACTTTCCGGGTGCAGGAGTAATGTTGACCTTAGGAATGGGAGTTGAGTCGCTTATATTCTTTATGTCGGCTTTTGAACCGTTACACGTTGAGTATAATTGGGCTTTAGTTTATCCCGAATTGGCAATGGGACTTGATGATGATCGTCCTAAAAAGAAAAAAGAGAAAGAGAAAACCGGAACAATATCTCAACAATTAGACCAAGCATTGTTGGAAGCTAAAATCGGACCGGAACTCTTGGATAGTTTAGCCGCAGGGATGAAAAATTTAGGAGAAAATGCAAAACAATTATCCGGAATGTCCGATGCTGTGAATGCTACCGACGGCTACATTACCAATGTATCTAAAGCATCCGAATCGGTTAGAAACTTAGGAGTTGCTTATGAAAAAACGGCTGACTTTTTAGAATCGTCACTTAACAAATCTCAAAATTATTTTACCAATGTAGAAAAAGCTTCTAATGCCGTAGGTTCATTAGCGAATGTTTATGAAGACACTATTCGTAGCATGACGTCTAGCTCAAACTATAATGAAGAAGTTTCAAGATTGTCGAAAAATCTTTCGGCTATCAATGCAGCTTACGAACTTCAGTTGCAAAGCACCAACGAAACATTAAATATTTCTAAAACTTTAGATGAGCATCTTAAAGAATTAGCAACTAACTTAAATGAATCCAGCAATAACATACTAAGCTATAAAGAGCAAGTAGATATGCTATCCAAAAATGTAAGTAAATTAAACGATATTTATGGAAATATGTTAGCCGCTATGAGCAGCAGACCGATGTAATAATTAATAATAACAATTTAGATAATAATAAAAATTATACTATAGTATGGGAGCAAAAAATTGTCCGGAAACTCCCCGGCAGAAAATGATTGGAATGATGTATTTAGTGCTAACAGCGATGCTTGCGCTAAATGTATCTAAAGATATATTAGACGCTTTTATTGTTGTGAATGATACGTTGGAACAAACAAACACCAACTTCACAAGTAAAGTAGAGCAGAATTATGTTTTATTTGAACAAGCTTTACAAAACGAAGGTGCTAAAGTTAAACCTTTCTACAATAAAGCATTAAAAGTAAAAAAAGAGTCCGATGAAATGGTAGCTTATATCGAGCAAATTAAAAAAGAATTGTTTATGGAAGTTGACGGTTTGAAAGAAGAGGAAGTCAAAGGCAAGACTCTGAAAGATATGAGCGGTAGAGACAACTACTCTACACCCAGTCAATATTTCATGGGACAAACCGGAGACGGAAAAGCAATAGAATTAAAGAATAAAATTAATGCTTATAAAAAGAATTTGATTTCTATAGTAAACAATCCAAAATACAATGCTATTATCAAGGAAGCTTTAGAAACCGATGGAGATTATAGAAACACATCTGGCGAAAAAGAATCATGGGAACAACATAATTTTGACCATATTGTGGCAGCAGCTTGTTATACCATTCTCAACAAAATAATCGGTGAAGTGAGAAATACTGAATATGCTACCGTTAGCTTTCTTTACTCTGCTATTGATGCCGGTAGTTTTAAATTCGATAATGTCAGTGCCAGAGTTATTCCTAATAGTCGTATTGTTTTCTCAGGCGATAGCTACGAGGCTGATATTATTGTAGCTGCTGTTGACTCACGTCAAAACCCCTCTATTTATTGGGGAGCCGGTAGAGACACAGCTACTGTAGCCGATATTGACAAATTAACTTTAGTAGAAGGTGAAAGCGGAATGGTACGTTTAAAAATACCCACCGGTGGTGTCGGCGATCAACGTTATGCCGGTGTTATTAAGTTAAAAACAGCCGAAGGAGATAAATTTTATCCTTTTAAAGATGCTTACACCGTAACCCGTCCTTCTGCAGCAATAGCCGCTGAAAAAATGAATGTGCTTTATGCCGGTATTCCTAATCCCATAGGTATAGCTGCACCGGTAGCACCTGAAAGAATGCGTATATCATGGGGCGGATTAACTCCTCGTCAATTAGGTGGAGGTAAATACGAAGTTACTCCTGATAGAACACTGATTGGCAAAAGAATAATGATTTCAGTAGCGGCAGATTTGGGAACCGGAAAAACCCAAAACATGGGAAGTCAAGAATTTAGAGTAAAAGGAGTGCCTAATCCGGTTGCTTATATAGGCTCAAATATTGGCTCAGGAAAAATAGCTAAAAATATCTTAGTTGCCAATCCTTTTTTAACGGCTAAAATGGAAAACTTTGACTTTGAGCTGGCTTGGAGAATTACTTCTTATAAAGTTACTGTTGTAAAAAACGGACGTGAAGTTTCCAGCGCAACGAATGCAGGAGCTCAATTTAGTGAAAGTTTAAAAAACACAATACGTTCTTCCGGCTCAGGAACTACTTTTGAGTTTACAGAAATTAAAGCTCAAAGTATTGCCGGTGTGAAAAACCTAGAAAACATTACTGTTCGTATAAGATAATTAATAATCATTATATTCATAATTTAAAAACTTGTAGGAATGAAACATTTACGATTAGTCATAACAATAATAATAGTAAGTTGCATGGCAACAATACATGCACAAACTATTGATAGCGAAAATAAACAAAAAGGAGGAGCATTTGATGCACCTGGTAGAGCTCGTAATCCTATAGATAGACCTTACGAAAAGAAATTGTTGAGAGACAATACGCCGGTTCCTTTACAACCTTTGGACGAAGAATATATCCATTATTCTTCCCTATTTTGGAGAGTAATCGATTTACGCGAGAAAATGAATTTACCTCTCTATTTTCCCACAGAACCGAAAGGAAACTGGAAAAGTTTTGCTAAAATTATTTGGGATGTTGTCGATTCAAATGAAAACAACCCTATGCCTGTTCGTATTTATACTACCGAATATTTTGACATTCCTTTATCTAACGAAGAATTTAGAAGTAAACTTAGTATTGAACCTATTACCATATTATTATGGTTAACAGACCCTGAAACAGGCGAACAAGTATTTGACGATTTTACAGGAGAACCTATTGCTATAGGAGACACTACTATTATGCAATTTGCAGATCCTAAAGATGTTATGCAATACGACATCAAGGAATTGTATTATGTAGATAACCAAAGGTCAATGTTGGATGTACGTATTATGGGAATATGTCCTGTATTACAAAAAGGCGCTGTTTTATTTGAGGATGATGAAGAAGATAACGCACCTGCAATGGATGCACCACCTGCAGAAGACGAAGGATTTACCGATGAATATACGGATGAATATGCCGAAGATACTATGGAAGAAGAATATCCTGAAGAAGAAGCTCCGGCAGAGGAAGAAGATTTGGCTGAATTAGGAAGCAAAAAATTAGCTCCTATCGGCTGGTTCTATTATCCCGAATTCAGACCGGTTATGGCAGTAAATGAAGTGTTTAATCCTCACAATAATGCTAACCGCAGAACCTATGATGATATTTTTATACAAAGACGCTTTTCCAGCTTTATAAGAGCAGAAGAAAACGTACACGACAACCGAGAAATATTCAATTATATTTTAAACGGGTTGGATCAAATATTAGAAGCCGAAAAAATTAAAAATAAAATTTTTACTTTTGAACATGATATGTGGGAATACTAAAAACAATATCAATAAAATAAAAGAGGCTGCTTTTTAAGTAGCCTTTTTTTATAATGAAGAAAAAAATGAATCCGTTTTTTAATACTAAAATCACTTATCTTAAAGGAGTAGGCAGTAAACGCTCTGAAATATTAAACAAAGAAGCTGCTATCTATACCTTTTATGATATTCTTCATTATTTTCCTTATAAATATATTGATAAATCAAAATTTTACAAAATAAACGAATTACAAAACAATATTAATTCCTACGTACAGATTAAAGGAACTGTAGTTGATATTCAAACAATAGGAGAAAATAGAGCCAAAAGATTGATTGTTACGTTACAGGATAGTACAGGATACATAGATTTGGTTTGGTTCAATGGAATAAATTATATAGAAAAAAAAATCACCAAACAAAAAGAATATATTGTATTTGGCAAACCGACTATATTTGCTAAAGCATTCAATATGATGCATCCTGAAATTACCGATGCCGAACAACAAGAAGAAACACAAACAATCCCCATACCCTTTCAGCCTTTTTACAATACATCGGAAGCTATGAAACGTAGTGGCTTAGATAGCAAAGGAATAAGTAAAATACTCTATCAATTATTGGTTTCATCTCATCAAGCAATTGAAGAAAACCTTCCCCCCTATCTCATAGAGAAACTAAAACTCATGGATAGAAAAAATGCTGTTTTTAATATCCATTTTCCGCAAAGTCAAAAGTTGTTAAAATTAGCACAACAACGTTTGAAATTTGAAGAAATCTTTTTCACTCAACTTCATCTTATTCAAAATAAATTAATTCGCTCAACGAAAAGCAAAGGATTTTTATTACCCAAAGTAGGAACTCACTTTAATAATTTTTATCACAACTACTTACCTTTTGAGTTAACCAATGCACAAAAAAAAGTAATCAAAGAAATTCGTTCCGATTTTATTTCCGGAAAGCAAATGAATCGTTTATTACAAGGAGATGTGGGAAGCGGTAAAACCATTACCTCTTTGCTTGTTATGCTGATTGCTATTGATAATGGCTATCAATGTTGCTTAATGGCACCAACCGAAATATTGGC
>JGI24503J29689_10029041_pt1 | contig 10461 bp, 9 predicted proteins | sample BioPla3RNA2_FD_29689 | JGI IMG/M metagenome (IMG submission 29689)
AAAAAATTAATGAAATGGAATCCTTATGAACAAAATAAAAGTGCAGATTTTTTCGACCCTGAATTTATGTTTGGAGAGAAAGAAAAGTTTGATATTGTTATAGGAAACCCGCCTTATATAAGACAAGAAAAATTGAAAGATTTAAAAGAAGAGTTGAAGAAAATATATAAAACATTTACAGGAACGGCTGATATTTATATCTATTTTTACGAAAAGGGATATAATCTATTAAAAGAAAACGGTATTTTATCTTATATAACTTCAAATAAATGGACAAGAGCAAAATATGGTAAAAATTTCAGAGAGTTTTTACTTAAAAATACAGATTTATTGAGTTATATTGATTTTAATGGGGTAAAGGTATTTGAAAGTGCAACTGTTGATACTTCTGTTATGGAGTTTAAAAAATCTAATGATAATTCTGATTTTATATATTGTGATATTGATAGGGATTATGAAATCAATATGAATTTAGATAATTATATTGATAAAAATGGATTTGAATATAAAAAAGCTGATTTGGATATAGAAGGATTTTCTTTTGCTAATCCAAAGGAACTCAAGATAAAAAAGAGAATTGAGGAGATAGGAACACCTTTAAAAGATTGGGATATACAAATTTATAGAGGAATTAAAACAGGATTTAATGAGGCTTTTATAATTGATGGGAAAACAAAAGATGAACTTATTGCAAAAGACCCTAAATGTGCAGAGATAATCAAACCGTTATTGAGAGGACGAGATATTAAGAGATATAAATATGATTTTGCTGATAAGTGGTTGATAAATTCTCATAATGGATATAAGAATAAACCAAGAATAGATGTAGAAAAAGATTATCCTGTAATAAAAGAATGGCTTGATAATTTTAAGGAGCAGATAGAAAAAAGATATGATAAGGGAGAAACGGCTTATAATTTGAGAAATTGTGCTTATGTAGGTGAGTTTGAGAAGGAGAAGATAGTATATCCAGAAACAACTCAATATCCGGATGTTTTTGTTTATGATAAACAGAAATTTTTTATTGATAAAACAGGTTTTTTTCTTATAGGAAATAAATTAAAATATATTAATTCAATTTTAAATAGTAAACTTTATAATTTTTATTTTAGACAAGTAATTAGATTGGTTGGAGCTGGTTTTCAGTTATCGAAAGTTTTTTTAGATGAAATACATATTGTAAATATTGATACCACAAAACCATTTGAAACACTTGTTGACTATATAATTTATCTAAAAGAAAATACTGCAAAATATGAAAATACAGATCTATTTTCAGCAGATAAACTATTTGAAAGAGTAATTGATTTTATGGTTTATGGACTATATTTTGAAAATGAAATGAAAGATGATGGAAGCTATATAAATGATGAGGTAGCCCCCATTCTTTTTAGCGTTTCCCCCTTACAAGGGGAAACTAAAGTGCAGGATATCGGGCAGGAAAAAGAGCATAAAAATGAAGCAAAAAAGTCTCCCCATTATCAGGGGGGAGATTTAGAGGGGGGCTTAGAACAACAAATCCGCACAGTTTATAATGCTTTTAAAAATAACAAACTTATAATGAAAGCTCTAACTTTTTGCAACGTGGAAGAAGTCAAGATTATTGAAGAAAGTATAAAAACTAATTCAAACGAAGTAGATACGGAGATAGATGAAAATGAAGATTGATAAAATAATAAGTTCATTGAGCGTAGTCGAAATGAAAAAGGAGTAAATTTAAATGGATAAATTAATAACCTTTATAAAAGAAAAATATCCTCAAAATGCAATAGATATTTCTGAAAGCCTTGATTTATTCTTAGATACTATTGATGATTTAAGAAAAAATGTACATAAAGAAATAGGAAGATTGGCAGAAAAAGGGGAATATGAAAAAATAACAGAAAATATGCAATATGCTAAAGAAATTAAGAATCTTGAAGATAAATTTGAAGAAATAATTGAAAAATTATCTATAGAAGAGGATAAAATAGAAGAGATAATAGAAGAAAATGAAAAAACTATTCCAAATTATTCAAAATATGAAGTTGATAACAATATAGAACATAATCTTTATGAAGATTTTACACATAAGAGACCTTTTGCTTTTATGATGTTTAATGAAAAAATAAATGTAAAAACTTGGAAAGAGTTATTACTGATAACTTGTGAAAAACTATATAAAAAAGATATAAATTTATTTAGAGATATTATAAATAAAAAAAATTTTCAAGGGAAGAAAAGGAAAAATTTCAGTACCAATGCTGATGAATTAAGGGAACAGAGCAGATTGAAAATAAAAGACAGCAATATTTGGATTGAGACAAATTTAAGTGGAAATGGTATAAGGAATTTAATAATCAAACTATTGAAAGAATATGATATAAAAATAAATGAATTTAAAGTATTTTTTAAAGCAGATTATAGTGAATTGAAATATCATAAATAATTTTTAATATAAAAACTATAAATTTTATGATATAATTTAGAAAATAAAATATTTATTTAAGGAGAAGTAAAATGAAAAAAATAAAACTTATTGCCAGTACTACAATGGGTCTTGAAAGTATTGTTGCTGATGAATTAAAAGATTTAGGATACTCAGAAATAAAAACTGATAATGGAAAAGTGGAGTTTGAAGGAACTTATTTAGATATTGCTAAAGCAAATATTAATTTAAGATGTGCTGATAGACTTTATCTAAAAATGGGTGAATTTGAAGCAAAAATTCAAGATGAATTATTTGAAGGAATAAAACTTCTGAAATCGTTTCGCTATAAACATATCCGCTCAACGATTTGGACGGCGAAGTTTTATTTTGAAAATTTAATTTCATTCCGATAGGCACGAAAAAACCAAAATATAGAAAACGTTTATGAAATCATAACAATGTAGGGGTGTCCCTTGTGGGTACCCAAAAACAAGATTATGTTTTTAAATTAAGATGAAATATAGAAAATGTAGATATTATAATTACGTTTTTAGCTCCCCTTTCCAGCGGAAAGGGGCTGGGGGATAGGGGAAATCCACCTACCCCAACTCCTCCTCCGGCGGCTTGCCGCCATCAATAAAGTTTTATTATATAGAGAACAAGATTATGTTTTAAATTAAGATGAAATATAGAAAACGTTTACAAAAAGCCTCTCCTCTTAGGAGAGGTGTCGGCAATTGCCGACGGAGAGGTTATTTAAAATAATCAAAACATAGAAAACGTTTATAAAATCATAACAATGTAGGGGCGAACCTATGTGTTCGCCCAAAAAACAAGATTATGTTTTTAAATGAAGATGAAAATATAGAAAACGGTGATAATTTTAAAAAGTTGAATTTTTTTTTAAAATATTGTATAATAAATAATATAATCGATAATTTTCATTAAAATCATTAAGGAGAATAATATGTATAGGATGTTTATAAATTATATATTTATTATCATATTTATATCTGTGATGATTTTTTATATCTATATGATATATAGGCGTACTATATGGGATAGAGATTTAACGAATATTAAAGAGGGATCAACTCTTAGAAAAAATATTTATGCTGATAAAGTATTGGGAGAAGAAAATACAGTTAACCTAACAGAACCAGAAAAAATTAAAAATGCCATAGATAAGCTTAAAAAAAATATTGCTATTTTTCAAATTACATCAATAATTGTACTATTAATATTAATTGTAGTATTTTTTCTTAATAAAGAATCAAGTTTTGATTTTTTTAAGTATAAATTTAATTTTAATATGGGAAAAAATATAGAAAAAACTAAAAAAACTAAAAAAATTAAAAAAAATAAAGAGGATAAAACTAAGAAAAATAATAAAAATATTGTTTATGATGATTCTATTTTTTACAATAATTATGATAATTTATATAAAATAGCACATGAGGAATCAAAAACCAATACAAGATATAATGCTAGAGAGGGAAAAAATCTTATAAAACATCTTGAAAAGAATAAAAATAAGTTAAAAGATAATTTCAATGAATATATAGAAAATGATGATTATATTGTAATTATAGATCCAGGACATGGTGGCGTGGATCCGGGTACACTTAGAGAAGATCACTATGAAAAAAATATTAATTTGGATATTTCTTTAAAATTAAAGTATTTTTTAGAAAATAATAAAATAAATGTTGTTCTAACAAGAGAAGAGGATGAGACATTGGAACTCTATGACAGAATAAAACATTTACTATATTATAGAAAGACAATTTATATCTCAATTCATATTAACTCATGGAAAACAAGAGAGGTGCAAGGATACGATATTTTCTATTATTCTGGGAAAATTGAAAAATTTAAATATGAAGAAAGTAAAAAACTTGGTGAATTTTTCTATGAACATTTAAAAAAACAAGATTTAATTAAACCACGAACTGTGAAAGATTCAAATTTCAATATTGTTAAATACTCAAATTCAATATCACCAGCACTTTTAATTGAATTGGGATTTATTACAAATGATAATGATTTTGAAATTTTGACTAATAATAAAAAACAGGATAAAATTGCAGAAGCACTGGGAAATACAATTATTAAATACTTATCTACTGTGAACAAGGGGGAATAATGAAAAAAATATTACTTTTTATATTCATTTTGATAAATATAGTAAATTATGGATTTGAAAATAATTATTATAAATATAAAACATATAAAACACGGATTTTACCTATTACAGTAGCAACAGATGAATATGGAAATATCTATGTAGGGGATCGATTTACCAATAGTGTAATAAAATATAATGCAAAAGGGAAATATCAGTTTTCATTTGGTAGAAAAAGGGAGACAACTGCTAATAATTATAAAGTATATGCACTTATTACAGATATTTTTATAAGAGATAAAAATTTGTATTTACTAGACGTAAATTTTGGGATATCGATATTTGATTTAGAAGGGAATATTAAAAATCAAATAGAATTTAAAGAGGGGAATTTACTTGGTGAAGTGAAAAAACCACAGAGTTTATTTGTAGATAACCAAGGTCAAATATATATTACAGATACAGAGAATAATAGGATACAGATATTTACCAAAGATGGTGAACCTGGTAGACAGTTTGGTTATCGTGGAAATCTACCTGGTAATTTTATATTTCCAAAAGGAATTACAGTTGATAAGAAAAATATTATTGTTGCAGATACTCTAAATGCTAGAGTCTGTGTGTATGATACCGATGGATTTTATGAACAAGATATTGATATAGATTCGGAATACGGTGAGTATGATTTCATTGTGCCAGAAGATATATTTTACGATATATACGAAAATAAAATATACACTGTGGATAATGGTAGTGAGCAAATTAAAATTTTTAATGAAGATTATGAATTAGAATTTATATTTGGTGAAAAAGGTAAAAAAAATAACCAATTTAACTCATTGAAAGATGTGTGGGTTGATCGTGATAAAATTTATGTTGCAGATTCATTAAATTATTGTATAAAGATATTTAAAAAAGATTATGAAAATATGAGGTTAGTAAAAATAATAGGGAAGAAAAATATTGTTTTTTTAGTATTTAATTGGATTTTAATTATTTTTACATTGATTTTTCTTATTATGTTTTTTATAAAAAAAATTGTTAAAAAAATTAATTAATTATATTTTTCTAAAACATTTAAAGAGAGGAGGGAGCTATATAAAACACGTGTTTTATATAACTAGATTTATTTATAATGAAAAATAAAAGTATAGGAGTTTTTGATTCTGGTTTAGGCGGATTAACAGTTACAAAAGAGATAATAAATCTTCTTCCTAATGAAAATATAATATATTTCGGTGATACTGCAAGGGTGCCATATGGTACAAAATCAAAAAATGCAGTTGTAAAGTATGCGAAAGAGATAGTAAGATTTCTCATGACAAAAGATGTTAAAATGATTGTAATTGCATGTAATACAGCATCTGCACTTGCATTAGAAGAGATAAAATCAATGATAAATATACCGGTTATTGGTGTAATAAAAGCAGGTAGTAAAAGAGCTATTGCAACAACGGTAAACGGTAAAATAGGTGTAATTGCTACAAATGCAACAATAGATAGTAACGCATATAAATTAGCCATTGAAAATCTAAATAAAAATGTAGAAATTTATCAAAAAGCGTGTCCTTTATTTGTTCCATTAATTGAGGAGGGGATGATAGAGGATGAAATTACAGATTTAATAGCAAAAAGATATCTTTCTACTTTAAATAACGATATAGATACTCTTGTACTGGGATGCACCCATTATCCTCTAATTAAGGAGACTTTATCAAAAATAATAGGGGATAATGTAACATTAATAGATTCTGCAGAGGAGACTGCAATTTTGGTAAAAAATATTTTGTTGAAACTAGATATATTCAAAGAACAAAGTACTAATAATCATCAATTTTATGTTAGCGATGCTCCAGAAAAATTTCAAAAAATAGGGAAACTTTTCTTAAAAAGTGAATTAAATAATGTCGAAAAAATAGACATTGAACAGTATTAAAATATATTGAAGTTAATTTTAATAATATTATGTTTTGGTGTATCTAAAAAGGGGTGAAAACTATGATTTCAAAGCTTCCTGATAAAAAAACATTGGAAAAAGATTATTTAGAGAAAAAGGAGATATATAACTCAATATTGTATGATTTTGCAAAAATAATGAAAAAAGATTTAGAGAATTTAAATATCCATTTCAGTCAAAAATATAGAGCAAAATCATTTGATAGTTATTACAAAAAATATATAAAAAAATATAAAGAGGTAAAAAATAAAGAAAATATTGAAATTAATGATATATTAGGATTTAGGATTATATGCTTTTTTTTAGAAGATATAAAAACTGTAGAGGACACAATAATTACAAAATATTCTGTTGTAGAGGAGGAGCGTAAAGGGGATAAACAGTCATTTAAGGAGTTTGGATACAGTTCTATCCATTTTCTAATTAAATTACCTGTAGATCTACTTATAAAATATGGTATTGAAAATCAAATGGTTTGTGAGATACAGATTAGAACTATTCTACAAGATGCATGGGCAGAGGTGGAACATGAGCTTGTGTATAAAGCAGATGATACAATATTAAATGATAATATTAAACGTAAAATGGCTGCTTTAAATGCAACTCTTACTCTATCAGATATTACATTTCAAGAGATAAGAGATATGCAAAAATTTTTAAATACAGAATCACAAAATAGAAGAGATGTATTTTTAAAAAAATTAGAAAATAATACAGATTTTCAGCTAAAAACAAGTGAAATCTTAAATAAAACTAAAATAAATAATGAAATTAATATAGATAAAAATATAGATAAAAATATAGATAAAAATATAGATAAAAATATAGATAAAAACAAAGTATTATCAAAAGAGGACAGGGAAAAAAATAAAACTAAAATCGATAAATTGTTAGTAGAAGCTTTAAATGAACACAATCTTAAGAACTTTAAGAATTCAATAGCTTTATATTGTGAAATAATTAGATTAGAACCAAAGCAATTTGTAAGAATAATAGTTTTGATTCATAGAGGGATGGCTTATTTTATTGAATCCGATTACGAGCATGCTATTAATGATTTTACAACTGTATTGGATGAAGAACCCAATAATCTTAAAGCAATGTATTATCGTGGTATGATTTACGGAATAAAAAAAGATTATGAAAAAGCACTAATAGATTTTAATTATATGATAGAGAAAGATCCATTTAACTATAAGGGATGGTATGGACTAGCTAAAATACACAATCAGATGGGAGATATTGTAAGCGCAATACAAAATGCAGAAAAAGCACTAAAAATGGTTCCAGAAGATGAAGAGATAAAAAAATTTATTAAAATGTTGAATGAAAAAATACAATACTAAAATGGAAATAAGGAGGTGAAAATTCTGCTGACAATTCGGCAAAAAATAGATAATATAATAAGGTATAATAATGGAATACTTTAGTATAAATGAATTTTTATGTTTAAATAGTGAATAGCTATAATGAAAAATTGATATATATATTTTTGTTAGCAGAGGGAGTAATGGAAAAAGAGATATTAGAAAAGCTAAAAAATGAAATAGTAAAATCAAGTGTTATTAATAATGAATTATATGTAAAATATGAAGTAAAAAGAGGATTAAGAGATATAAGTGGTAAAGGTGTCTTAGCTGGACTTACAGAGATAGCTGATGTAGTGGGTACAGAGATAAAAAATGGCGAGCTATGCTCTATAGATGGTAAACTAATATATAGAGGAATTGATGTAAATGATATAATAAATGGGATAAAAAAAGAGGGAAGATTTGGATTTGAGGAGACAATATATCTTCTTTTATTTGGAAGATTACCTAATAAAGAGGAACTTAATAGATTTCATGATATTATTGTAGAATATCGTAATTTACCAAAAGCATTTGTAAAAGATATAATGATGAAATCTACAAATAAAGATGTAATGAATACAATGGCAAGAAGTGTATTAACATTATATAATTTTGATGAAAATCCAGATGATATTTCACTAGAAAATGTTCTGGAGCAGTCGATTCAATTAATATCAAGAGCATCACTATTAGCAGTATATTCTTATGCAGCAATCTCTTATTATAGAAAAGAAAAGAGTTTAATTATACATAAACCTTCAAAAGAATTATCAATTGCAGAAAACTTACTCTATATGCTTAGAGAGGATAAAGTTTATACTGATAAAGAGGCAAAATTATTAGATATTGCACTGATTTTACATGCAGAACACGGTGGAGGAAATAATTCCACTTTCACAAATCATGTAATTACGTCATCAGGTACAGATACTTATTCTGCAGTATCAGCATCACTTGCATCTTTAAAAGGATATAAACATGGTGGAGCAAATATTAAAGTTACAAAAATGATGGACGACATAAAAATTAATGTGAAAAACTGGGATGATGATGAGGAAATTGCAGCTTATCTTGAAAAAATACTGAATAAAGAAGCATTTGATAAAAATGGACTAATTTATGGTATGGGACACGCTGTATATTCATTATCAGATCCTAGAGCTGTTATCCTTAAAAAGTATGCAAAGGAATTAGCTACAGAGAAAGGGATAGAATCAGAGTACAAAATTTATGCAAAAGTAGAAAAAATTGCACCAAAAATGATATCTAAACATAAAAAAATGTATAAAGGTGTAAGTGCAAATGTGGATTTTTATTCAGGATTGGTGTATCAAATACTAGGTATACCAGAGGAATTATTTACACCATTATTTGCTGTGGCGAGAATGGTTGGTTGGAGTGCTCATAGAATGGAAGAGATTGCAAACCATGCAAAAATAATAAGACCTGCATATAAAAATGTATGTGAACCAAAAGAGTATGTGGAATTAGAAAGTCGTTAATAATAATTACTTTTAAAAGGAGGTAAATTATATAATTAATATATTATATAATGTAAAAAAATGGAGATAAAAGGGATAAATAATGAAGATATTGAGAAAAAAAAGAAAGTAATATATGACGAAATAGCAGAAATGATAAAAAGTGGTGAATTAACTACAGAAGAGGATGTAAATAATAAATTAAGAGAATTAATAGAGTATTATTCAAATATAATTTTATAGGTTGTGATTTTTTTTGGTATTAAAAAAGATGGGAATATTGATATTTTGTTTATTTACATTTACTTTATCAGGATGCTATTATAGTAGAGTGCTTAAAGTAAAAGAGCAGATGAGATCACCAAAAGAGAATTTTGTATTAAGTAATAAAGATAATTTCACAATGATTTTTCTAAATCCTGTTTTATTGGAAAAAGATATTGAAAAAATAATGAATTCTCGTGGTTTAACAGAAATTAAAACAGAATATTCTAATAAAATTGAGTATTTATTTGTAAAAAAGACTTTAGATGGTATTATAAATGAAGTGGATAATATACCAATCTCATTTGAATTTATAGATGGAAAACTTGTAAAATATGTTTCAAATAAAGAATTTCCTAAAATTTTTTCAAAAGATTTTCTTAATTATGCTTTAAAAAAAATTGGTAAAGCAGAAATTAATAGAAAAAAATTTAGTATTACAATTGAACTAGATGATAATCTAAAGGAGATAGAAAATATTGTTTTTCCGAGAACATATAATTTTATTACATTTTTAGGTAACCCTACTACAGAAAGTACAGAAGATAATAAAATAAATTATTTTTATGAATATAAATTAGTTTGAAGAGATAAAAACAGATTGAAAATGCAAATAGATATGGATTTTAATAGAGATTCATTGAAATTAAGAAAAATAAAATTTAAATTAGATGGTTTCAAAATTTTATAATAAATATAGATAAGATTTTAATGTTTTATATTTTTATTTAAAAAAAACGAACATATATGATTTTTATGTAATAAAATATCAAATAATACTTGAGTATAAGGTTTTATCCATCTAAAAAATCAAGGAAAAAACGATAATTATATTACCAGTGAAGATGAAATATAAAAATAAAAATAGTGAT
>JGI24503J29689_10007306_pt1 | contig 10459 bp, 3 predicted proteins | sample BioPla3RNA2_FD_29689 | JGI IMG/M metagenome (IMG submission 29689)
TGAAGCTGGAAGTAATTCTGTTACTGTAAACTGGGCAACGACTGCTTTGGGATCTGTTTTTGCAAAATTGCATGAAGATGGTGTTAATATTTCTGCTATTAGTAATTCTGATAAAAATGCAATTAAAGCAGCAATCGATTCTTCAAAACATGCGAGTTTAATAAATGTACAAGAAATTGCGAGTGATTATGAAAATGGGTCCTTACAATCAAGTGCTCAATACGTATTATCTCCTGCAAGTTTGTCTTTTGCTGCAGTAAATGCTTCTGGATATACAATTACTGTTTCTGATCCGCTTTCTGTAACAAAAACGCTTAGTACAGAAACATCTGGTTCTGTAACAAATATTGCACCTGGAAACTGGACAGTAACTGTAAAAGACGGTTCTAGTATAAAATTTTCTCAAAAGCTTAATTTTATAAGTGCTCAAACAACTGACTTGGGTACGATTGGAAATCCACTTGTCAATAAAGTAATTATCTTTGTAAAAGCTTCAGCTGCACCAACGATTTGGGCATGGGAAACATCGGGATCTGAAGTTGAATTAACAAAAGCACTTGATTTTAGTTGGGATACACAACCAAGTATGGAAAACGTTCCATCTTCTTACATGAATAATCCAACTGGTTGGTATATGCATGATATAACAACAGTATCTTCCAATGGAAATATTAAATTTATCTTAAACAAAGGTTCAGAAGTTAATTCAAATAAAACAAGTACATTCTGGTATGATGGATCAAGTTTTCATGATGCAGATCCTACAATAATTTCATCTCCAAGTGATCCAGGTGATCCAGGTGATCCAGGTGATCCAAATAATCCAGGCGACCCGGGCAGTCCTGGTGATCCCGGCAATCCGACAAACCCTCCAGGTCCTGCTGGTCCTCCTGTAGACTTAGAGGTTTATAGTACAAATGCAGCTGGACGAGGTGTAAATAAAACAATTACAAGTTTTTCAGACTGGGATGTTTCGATGATTATTGCACAAGGAGCTGCAAATGATGATCCACGAGCTTTTAGAGGCTATCATGAAAAAGCAGTCGACTTATATTCATTGAGTGCTGCTTATGATGATACAAACCTTTATTTAATGGTCGAAATGCCAAGCATTGATGATGATCGAGATATAATATCTAAGGACTGGCAATATGCACTTGATGAAAATCTAGGCATGGGAATAGGTATTAACACAGGCAAAGGAGTAATTGGAACCGGCGAAATGGATGAAGGTAAAACTCCATGGTGTGATGATATTTATTATTCTATACAAGAAGGAATTGATACATTGTTAATGTTCCATCCTGCAGAACATGGCACCCCAGGTTTGTTTCGTACAAAGAGTTCTGGTTTATTTAGCTATGATGAAGAATATTGCCTTAAATGGACAGACTTTGGCATAACAACAGCTCGTGAAATAGGTCTTATGAGTTCAACAATGTATGGAAGACAAGATAATTATGGTTTAAGTGAAGCAGAATATCTTGCAAAAACAGATTTTGAAGATCTTTTGAAAGTAAAAACTGGTGTTACAGGTTATATGTATCAAATAACAATACCGCTTGCAGCTTTGGATATAAATAAGTCATATATTCAGACAACAGGCATCTCTCTTATGACATTTAGTACTTTTGGAACTTCTATGATGGATGCACTTCCTTGGTGTTCAAGTTTAATTGATTGTGCAACAGATGCTTATTCAAAAGATGATTCAACTTCAAAAGAAAAAGAAGATTTTGATTTGTATAATGTTCCACTTGCACGAGTTGGTGGAAATTAAATAAAAATCGGGTACAAAAAAGACTAATCTTTTTTGTATGTCTTTGGTTGAGAGTATTCTAAAAAAAAAGGTATTGTTTTATGGTGAAAAAAAACATTTTTAAAATAAGCGTATTGGTAATGTTCTTTGTGTTGCTTACAGCTTGTTCTTTTTTAAATTTATTTGAAAAGCCTTTCGATGCTAAGCAGAACATAAATGCAAAGTTTGGAACATTAAAAATTAGTACGGCTTCTTCGAGTGGAGAAAGAGCTATCGATATAGCTGAAATCAAATCTGCTCGTATAATAGTTAGTGGAACAGGGATTGCTTCTGGTAATGAACCAAGTGTAAACAATGTTGTTGTAAATAATGGTCATGGTTCGGGCTTTACCGTTACTAACATTCCTGTTGGGAAAAATCGCATTGTTACAGTACAAGCTTATGATAGCAATAACGCAAAAATTGATGGAATTCGCCTGCGTGCTATTGTTGATATAAATGCAGGCAACAATTCTGTAGTTGTAAACTGGTCAACGACTGCTTTGGGATCTGTTTTTGCAAAATTGCATGAAGATGGTGTTAATATTTCTGATATTAGTAGTTCTGATAAAAATGCAATTCAAGCAGCAATCGATTCTTCAGAGCATGCGAGTTTGATAGATACAGAAGCAATTGCAAATGATTACAAAACTGGAGTAGGGAACCTAAAGCAAAAATCTGCTTATGTTTTAAGCCCTGCAAGTCTTAAACTTAGCTATACGCAAGCACAATCGTACAAAATTGTAGTAAGCGATCCTTCTTCTGCAGTACTCAATGCAAGTTCTGGCGAAAATACTTTGATAAATATAGCACCAGGGACCTGGAAAGTTACTTTAATTGATTCAAACAATATTATCATAAAAACACTTTCATTAAAGAATTTTTTATCAGGTCAAACACTAGATCTCGGAAGCTTAGATGAAGTACCTTTAACTGATATTATTGTGCATGCAAAACCTCATTCATATATTCACTATTGGGCAACAGATCAAGAAGGTACATCGAAAAAAATGAATGATGAAGCTAATGGCTGGTTTGGCTTTGAGTTTGAAAACACAAGTTCTATAAATCTATTGTTTTCAACCTCAAATATAGTAAATGGAGATTGGTCAGGAAAAACAGAAGACCTTGTTCTTAACGAATGTGGTGAGTATTGGTATGCTAACAATAAATGGCATAACACAAACCCTGAAAAACCAGAGACACCAGTAGTTACAGCAAATGTTCAGCCTGGTACATATTTACAAAATCAAAATATTGTTTTATCAAGCCAGAATGCAAGTGGGGACACTATTTACTATACACTTGATGGTACAAACCCAAATGTAAATACAACAAAATATACTTCTCCTATTGCTATAAGCTCAAATAAAACAATAAAAGCAATTGGCTATAATGCAAATGCCGAACCTGCATGGGGCTCTATCTATGAATTTTCATATATAATTGATCCAAATGCCGACATAGAAGCTCCAAAAATTACACCAAGTAAGGCACCAGGAGCGTATAACGAAGGAATTAGTTTTAACTTTACTATTACAGATAATAAAAATAAGGGAGCAACGATTTATTATACAAACGATGGTTCAACCCCCACAATATCTTCATCTGTATATGCAACAATTGCAAACGGCTCAACTACTGCTACAGGTCAAAGTTTTAACCTTACAATGGGCAATAATATTACGATAAAGCTTTTGGCAATCGATGCTAGTGGCAATCAAGTCCTTGAATCATATACGTATCGAGTGCGTGATCCAAATGCAGAAGTAGATTTCCGTGAAGAAACAATTTACTTTCTTATGACAACTCGTTTTTATGACGGAGATCCGAGCAATAATCGTTATTGCTGGGATGATGAATGGGCATTTAATTCTGAAACCTTAGGCGATCCAGGTTGGAGAGGAGACTTTAAAGGTTTAATCGAAAAACTTGATTATATTAAAGCACTTGGTTTTACTGCAATTTGGATAACGCCTGTTGTCGAGAACGCTTCTGGCTTAGATTATCATGGCTATCATGCTTTTGATTTTAGCCGTGTTGATCCTCGGTATGAGTCCCCTGGTGCATCTTATCAAGACTTAATAAATGCTTGTCATGCGAAAGGCATAAAAATAATTCAAGATATTGTGTTAAATCATACTGGGAATTTTGGTGAGCGAAATCTTTTACCCATTATGAAAAAAGACTATAGTGCAGACGATGGTTCTCATAGCCCTCCTGCAATTCCTGATCATGATGCAAAAGACATTTATGGAAATAGTGCTTATGCAAAATTATGTGCAGGTGCTGCTTTACAAGGATTTCCAACCTATGAAGATATTTCAAACTCAAATTTACCCGATGATCAAAAAGGTGGAGCAGAATATCAAGCACGTTTAATGACAATGAAAAACGACGATATAGATTCTGATACTGATGGAAGGCTCTATCATCACTTAGGATTTTTTAACTGGGAAGATTATTATGTTCAAGAAGGTCAAATGGCAGGAGACTGTGTTGACTTAAATACAGAAAACCCAGTTGTCGCTAAATATTTACGAGATTGTTATATTGATTATATCAATATGGGCGTTGATGGTTTTAGAATTGATACAATGAAACATATTAGTCGTCTTACAATGAATAAAGAATTTATTCCACAGTTTAGAGCTGCTGGTGGAGATGGCTTTTTTATGTTTGGTGAAGGTTGTGTACTTCGTAATGAAGTATGGAATGCAAACATGCCTGGCATTTCAGTTCCATTTTACACATGGAATGCAAACAATAATAAAACTGATGCTTCCTATGCTTGGAATACAACTGCTTTAGGAGCTGCTGCAAACTTGCTTATGGCAAAAGCACATTTTGATGCAAACCCTAATGGAGCTCAATTGACTTCAAATAATGCATTTTTGGATGGCAATAATTATCGGCCAGTAGATTATTCAAAAGCTTCTGGTTTACACATGATTGATTTTTACATGCACCATAAATTTGGTTCTGCTGGTAGTGCTTATAGTGTTGCATTTGAAGAAGATCGCTATTTTAATGATGCAACATGGAATGTAACTTATGTTGATAGTCATGACTATGGTCCAAATGAAGGCGGCTATTTGTATAGGCGCTTTAGTGGAGGAACACAAGCTTGGGCAAGTAACTTAAACCTTATGTTTACGTTTAGAGGTATTCCTTGTATTTATTATGGTACTGAAATTGAATTTCAAAAAGATAAACAAGTTGAACCTTATACAAATGGAAACAAAGTCCCTTATGCAGAATCTGGTCGGGCGTATTTTGGAGATCATTTAGAAGGAACAGTAATAGCAACAGATTTTGGTGAATATACTGCAACAGGAGAAGTCGCACAAACTTTAAGTCATCCACTAGCACAACATATAATTCGTTTAAATAAAATACGTGCTGCCATTCCTGCTTTACAAAAGGGTCAATATTCAACATCAAATTGTAACGGAAGCATTGCATTCAAACGTCGCTTTACAGATGATTCAGTTGATAGCTTTGCAGTAGTAGCAGTTAATGGTGGTGCCAGTTTTACTGACTTACCTGGTGGTAAATATATTGAAGTTGTTACTGGAGATACAAAAATTATTGGTGAAGGTGGTAGTATCACAACTGATTCAATTGGAGATGGAAATATACGAGTATACGTAAATACTTCTTTACGTGGAAATACAATTACGGGAAAGATCGGAAACGATACAGATTACTTACACTAATCACATTGTTTTTGTAAAAAAATATGGAGGAAAAATGAAAAAATTGTCAAATGTACTAATCTTTGGATTATTACTCATTAGCTCTTTTGTTGTTTTGGCTTGTCCATCAAGTGCTAACTCAAGCCCAACACCAGCGCCCAAGGCGAGAATAATAGGAATTGAGTTTCATCCTGATACTGTCCAAGAGATTAGCGAGGCTGTTTTGGGAGATGAAGTTGCATTGCTGTTTCAACTTGAGTACAGCAATGGGAAAATGGTCGATGTTCATCCGCTTATCGATAAGAAAGTTGAGTTTTTTGTTTCTGAAGGAACAGACATCGCTGAAATCAATGAAGCAACAGTAAAGTTTAAAAAGGCAGGAAAATTTAAATTAGAAGTTATTTATGATGCTAAATTTTTCAATAAAATTACTAACACGATAAACCCAGCTCCTGATGGAATCACTTCTTATTTAGTTTCTATTGATTTTGCAACTCCACCTAGTAGTACTGTACGAGTAGGAAGCACCATAACATTGCCACAAATAAAAGCTGTTTATTCAAATGGATCAGAACAGACATGTGATCCTGTTTATTCTGTTAATAATTCAAGTCTTGCTTCTCTTAATGGCAAGCAGCTTGAAGGAATTGCAGTAGGTGATGTTATTGTTACAGCAACTTATACACATGATGAGATAACAAAAACAGTAGAGTCAATTATAAGTATAATACCTGCTACTGCACCAGTACTTACAAGCATTACACTTTCTACATCAGCTGATACTGTTGATGAAGATAAAACTTTAACGCTTACTACAACAGCAACATACGATGATGGTTCAACAAAACATGTCAATCCTACATATAGATTAGATAAGCCAAGTTTAGGAAGCTTTACAAATGGTGTTTTTAAACCAGCTTCTGTAACAAAAAATGAACTAGTGAAAATTACAGCTGTCTATGTTGAAGAAAGCATAGAAACGACGGCTGAAAAAACAATTACTATTATCAATAATATAAGCAAAACTTTAGTAAAAATTGAAGTGAATAATCCACCAAGCTCTGTCAATGTTGGTAATACGCTATCATTACCAAGTGCAATTACTACTTATTCTGATAATACAACTGAAACTATCACACCACATTATACATCAAGCAATTCTAACATAGCTTCTATTTCTGGTAAGGTGCTCACAGGAGTATCAGCAGGAACAGTTAGTGTAACTGCAAGTTATGAACACGAAGGCATAACAAAAACAACAAGTTTCGATGTTACAGTTAAAGATTCAAATTCTGGTGGAGACGGGGATGTAGGATTTAATTTTGGTGATCCCAATTCTGGAGGTAACAATGGTGATTCTGGAGATGGCGGCATAGAGTTTGATTTTAATAATTAAACCTAAAATCAAAGAAGTTTATTATAAGGGAGATTATATGAAAAACAAAATTCTAAAAACGATGCTTGGTATTGTTTTTATAGGAGTGTTTGTATTAACTGGATGTTTTAATACATTTACACCAAAGCTTTCCGATTCTCAAGAATATGGAACGCTTATTATTGGGCAAACATCTGCTCGCTCTTTGAATGTCAATTCTATTAAAGCAGCAAAAGTTACAATTACTGGAAATGGTATATCGACTACAATTTCAAAAACAACTACCGACATAACAAATGGTGTAGGTACTGTAACTTTTACTCAAATTCCTGTTGGGAAAAATAGAATTATTACTGTGCAAGCATATTCAGATACAGATGCAAGTCAAGTTATCAATGATGCAATCTTACAAGCTGTTGTTGATATCAATGCTGGAGTAAATACAATACAAGAAATAAACTGGCTTACTTCAAGAAAGGGCTATGTATATGATGCACTATTTAAAGCTGATGTAAACATTTCAAATCTTACTTCTTCAGAGATGGGCGCAATAAATGCAGCTATTCCTGACTGCGATGCAACAAGTATCAATCTCAGCCTTTTTGTAAGCGATTTTAAGTCTAGTAATTTAAGAGATCCTAATACATATATTATTGGTTCTGATCCATCAAGTGTTTTAAAACGGCTTACAGTAAGCGAAGCTACAGATTCTACAGAATCTGCACCAAAGTTTATTGCAACTGCATATTTTTCAGATGGTACAGATCAAGATGTAAGTGCAAGTGCAACTTGGGAATCTACAAATACTACCGTTGCGACAGTTTCAAATGGAAATGTTACACTTAAAACAGCAGGAACCAGTGTTATAAAAGCGACTTATACTGTTGAATCTATAACAAAAACAGGTGCAGAACAAACGCTTACTGTAATCGCAAGTGGCGGAACAATCGATAAGATTTACTTTAAACCAAGCTCAAACTGGCAAAAAGATAATGCACGATTTGCTGTCTGGATTTGGAAAACTGGGGCTGATGGTGAATTTAAGGACCTTGTAAAAGAAGGCGACTATTATGTATGTGATAATCCAAACGGAGCAGATAATGTAGTCTTTGTTCGAATGAATCCAGATACAACAGAGAATAACTGGGGGACTAATAAATGGAATCAAACTGGTGATATTAGTATTCCAGCAGGTAAAGATACCTTTGTGCTTAATGCTGGTCAATGGGATAATGCTACAGGTACATGGCAAGGTGAAATTACTGGCTCTTATTCTGGAGGTACATTAAAAGCGAGTATTGAAGCTGGTCAAACAAATGACCCTATGGAACCAGGAGTACTTCTTAGTCCTGCAAGTGCTTCATTAAACCTTACAGGAGCACTTACGATTAGCTATGTTGAAAATAATGCAACAGTAAGCCAAGCAAGTGTAAGCATTTCTGGAGCTGTTTCAAAATCTTATACCTTATCAGATTTTACAAATAAAACATTAAACATTCCGGTAAGCAGCCTTAATCTAAGTGCTGATCAAACAATACACGTTTCAGTTTCTATTACAAATAGTGAAGGAACAACAACAGCTTCTGCTTCTTATACTATTACTGATAGTGTTGAAGATCCTTTTACCTGGGATAATGCAAATGTTTACTTTGTTTTAACAGATCGTTTTGCAAATGGTGATCCTTCAAACGACCATTCCTATGGCAGACAAAACGGCTTATCTGGTGATGAAAATGTTGCTACCTTCCATGGTGGAGATATCAAAGGTTTAACACAAAATATTGACTACTTTAAAAAACTTGGTATCAATGCAATTTGGATTACAGCACCCTATGAACAAGTACATGGTTGGGTTTCTGGAAAAGATAATAAATTCCCACATTATGCTTTCCATGGCTATTATACATTAGACTGGACATATATGGATCGCAACATGGGAACTATTGATGAATTCCGTACCTTTGTTCAAACATTCCATGCAGAAGGAATACGAGTTGTCTTGGATGTTGTTATCAATCATGTTGGATATAATAATGTTGCTGATATGGTTGAATATAATCATGGTTATACACCACATCAAAAAGACTGGCTTGAAAAAGTTGACGGAAAATGGGATGCAAACGATGGCGTAAATTGGGATCACAGTGTATGGGAAAGCTGGTGGGGACCATGGATTCGCTCCTTTGCTTATGAAGGTGGCGGTGAATATGGCGGTTCTTGCGGTGGTTTACCTGATATTAGATCAGAACTTAGTAGTTCTGTAGGGATAGCACCGGTTCTTCTTACAAAGTGGGGTCAAGAAAGCGGGGCAGCTTTTGATGCGTATAAGCTTCCTGCAATTGCAAATGTTGACTGGTATGGAAAATCAGGAGATTGGCGAACAGATAAAAATGTTCCTCCAGTTGACTATCAAATAGTATGGCTTTCTGCTTGGGTTCGAGAATTTGGTATTGATGGATTCCGTTGTGATACTGCAAAACATGTTGAGCCACAGTACTGGGGAAGGCTCAAAGAAGCTTGTGAAGCAGCTCTTGTTGCTTGGCGAAATGATCCTTCAAAGGTAGATACTTCAGGTGCAAAAAACTGGACACAAGGATTTTGGATGACTGGTGAATGTTTTGGCTGGACATCAATTGATGCAACTGGCGGAGATTATTATGGAACCGGAAAATTTGACTCAATGATTAACTTTACATTTAATGGTGGCAGTAATTGGGACGGAAATTACCGAACAAATTATCCAAAACCAAGTAATTGGGGTCATTATCTTTCAATTAACTCAAAAGCTGATTCAGATGGAAACGGAAACAGAGACAATGTGCTAACTTATATTTCAAGCCATGATACAGCTTTAACAAGAGTTGGGGATCAAAAGGCTGTTGGAACTGGGCTTATTCTTTTACCTGGCGGTATTCAAATTTACTATGGCGATGAGTCATATCGCGAAAAAGCTTATACTGGATGCGGTGATGGTGATATGATGACTCGAGGAGACATGAACTTAGACGCAGCTAAAACTTCTGATCTTACAAAACACTGGGGAAAACTCGGAAATTTCCGTAAGTATAATCCAGCAGTAGGAGCTGGAACAGGTTCAGCTTATAAACGAAGTTATTCAGGACCTGCTGGCGAAAACAAAGTTGCTATTGGAATCAGTGGTTCTAATGTTGATGTGCAAGGATTATTTTCAAACGGAACGAAAGTATATAACTGGTATGATGGTACAAATGCAACAGTATCAAATGGTTCAGTTAGCTTTAGCGGTGGTTCAGAAACTCAGCCAATTTTGGTTTCAGAGAAAAACCCTGCAGACTATGGTTTAAGCTTTTAATTCATAATAATCTTTGACTTCAATACTTTGTTCAAAAGATTAGTCAAAAACAAGTGGTGTTCAAAGAAGTTTCGTTTTTTGAACACCATTTTTGTTTAAAAAATGCTTATTTTACTTGATTTTCGCTTGACCTGTATAAAATTTTAGAGTATAATACATTTTCAATACGCGTATTTGGAGTAAAAATGGTTTTTCCTTTGCAAGAATTAGTTGAATATAAGGGTAATATTTACGAAATTACCTGTGCCGCTAGCAGA
>JGI24503J29689_10044706_pt1 | contig 10330 bp, 8 predicted proteins | sample BioPla3RNA2_FD_29689 | JGI IMG/M metagenome (IMG submission 29689)
GATAGATATATTAAGTGGGGGCTTACAATGTTACCATACAGAAAATATGTGTACCTGGTAGGGGCTTTGGGGACCGGGCTTTTATTGCTGGCCATTGACAAGCTTGAATTAAGTCAAATATCGCCTACAAAATACACAATCTTTCTACTATTGATGATTTTTTCGGAACTTCAAACTATTAGGATCAAAAACATCCATTTTAGCATGGAGTTTTGTTTCGTTTATACCTCCATCTTTATTTTTGGCCCCATGCCTGCAGCGCTGATGAAGGCACTCAGCACCCTAATCAGCCAGGTTTACGTTGTATTAAAAAACGCATATGACAACTGGGATGAGAGGATAATCTTTCACGTAGGTCAACACCTGATTAGTTTTTTTGCTGCTGTGAGCCTTTATCATCATATAAAAAACATTTACCTGTTGGAGCATCCATTGTATGAGACAATTGTTCAGAGCCTTGCCGTTGGGATATATTTTATAATAAAGGATCTCTCCTTCCAATACTATTTGTCATTAAAATATAACAGGCCCATCTTTGAAAGTATTGCCGACATTCTAACCTTGGATTTCCCAGCATTTCTGATGTCTGCCATCTTTGGCGTGATAGCGGTAAACATATACAACGACAGCGGTTTCCCCCTTGCATTGTTAGTCCTCGCCGTTTACTTGGCAGTTGTATATATATTTATCTTGTATATCACTGTAAAAAACATGAATCGGGAATTGGCCGCAATATATGATATGTCCGCTAACATCACTTCAACTCTCGACCTTGAAATGGTGATGGATATAGTACTAAATTCCGTTCAAAGGATTGTTCCCTGGGATACGGCATGTCTATATGTTTTTCAAAAGGGTTGTTTTGTTCCTGCTATATTTGAAGGCTACCCGGATGATGCCGTCTGCAAGCTTGAACTGCAGCTGTGCCAAAAAGTATGCGGAGTTGATTTTATAAAAGAAGGGATAATTCTCAACAACTGTCACAAGGATCCAAGCTTAGCAAATATGTCGATTTGCCCTCCTGATGCTAAATCTTTAATAGCGGCGCCTCTTATAGCCAACAAAGAACTTATTGGCCAGCTCGTTCTCACAAGCAAAAAAAACTATATCTACACTAAAAAGCATCTGAAACTGCTGAACATTCTTGCAAGCCAAGGGGCTATTGCCATGAAAAATGCACAGCTCTTTGACGAGACCGCCCAAATGGCCATTTGCGACGGTCTAACGGGCCTCTACAACTACATGTATTTATACTCGGAGCTTGAGAGGCAAATGAAAAATGTAAACGCAAGAGGCGGATGCTTCAGCTTTATTATCATCGATGTTGACCACTTTAAAACGTACAATGATATGTACGGACATGTGGTTGGCGATACCATACTTAAGAATTTAGCAGACCTTCTAAGGAGAAATGTAAGGGAAAAGGACGTCATATGCCGATACGGCGGCGAAGAATTTGGCATTGTACTCCCGGGCACTAAATCCATTGATGCTTTGAGAATTGCAGAACGCATAAGAATGATTATAGAAAACACACCCCTTGCAAGGGTAAAGAATAAAGATGTTTATATTACGGTCAGTGCGGGTATTGCATCATATCCAACTGACGCATCTTCAGTACAGGATTTGGTCAACAAGGCTGATAAGGCCATGATATTTGGCGCAAAACAAAAGGGGCGAAACAAAGTGGTATTGTTTCGCCCGAATATGACCGCTGAGAATTAAACTTTAAAAGGCAGCTTTAGCTCATTATACAGCACTTCCCAGATGATCGGTTCTTCAAAACCTTTGCGCCAGGAAGCGGCCCCTGCCAAATCATATTTATTTACAAGGGCTGCCTTCAGCTGAATGGATTTGTCGTCTTCCAGCCATATTTTGTAAACCTTGTCACCTTTTGTATAGTAGGCGAAATGTTGCCCTGCTTTTTCATCCCAGCTCAGGCTGCTGCCATTTTGGCTAATTATTCTTTTCGCCTGGGCCATGGATAAGGCCCTGGATTTTACAGCAATGCCGCCATTTTCAGCAGGCCTCTCTTCCCATTCGCGGGTGTAAAAAGGTAAGCCTAGTATGACTTTTTCAGCCGGCACATCTTCCAATAGGCTTACAATGCCTTTCTCTACCCAGCCTATAGAGGCCACGGAGCCGCTGACGGGGCTTGTTGCCCAATGCTCATCATAGGCCATTAAAATCATGTAATCTACAACCTTACCCAGTTCCTTTCTGTCATAACAAAGTGACCAATTGAGGCTGGTGGACTTGGGTGTAACGTCCATGGAAACAACAATGCCGGCTTCGTGAAGAATGGGAGTAAGTTCACGGACGAATTGGACCAAGAGGTCCCTGTCCTCATAGTATACATTTTCAAAGTCGATATTGATGCCGTCCAGTTGAAAGAGCTCCGCATACATTAAGATCTGCCTGATGATTTTATCCCGGGTTTCGGAGCTTGATAAAAACTCACGGGTGATATCCGGGTCAAAGTCATTGTTGATTAATGCCCAGACGGCCAAGTTGTTGTTATGGGCCCAGCGGATGTAAGATATATCGGCTTTGCTCTCGATGGTGCCCTGGCCGTCAACTATGGAGAACCAGGTAGGGGATATTATATCAAGACCTAAGGGGGCCTTTTCACCACTCATGTCCGGTGTCACTCTGTGGATATAGTCCCACACCATATTGAGCTTCCCCCGACCGGGATTGTGCTGCCTTGCTTGAGGAGCATTTTCGGCTTTTTTTGGCATTTCTTTAACCTCCAGCTTGTGCTCGGGGACGTAGCCGATTAAACCCTCTTCGGTTCTTACTTGAAACCAGCCCTCTTCAAGGGAGTACACCGTAAGGGTATCCGTTTTTGTAAGCCTTGCTACGGGAGCGGAAAACCAAGTTGGTGAAAGCTTTACGGTTACGGCACTAGATTTTGCCGTGCCGATTTTTCTAGGTGACAGATTCTTATCGATGATGACCCGGTTTTTCTCGCCGATTAGTTTAACCTTTATGTCGTACAGTTCCTCTAGAAAATCAATAGGAATGTAGGGCTGTGTCGTTACATTTTTTGCTGGAAAGGATATCTCCACAGGTTTTGTATTTATAAAGGCGGTTAGGCTATCCGTTGCCAGACGCACCGTCTTATCAAGGGTAGTTATGGTAATCTTGTTTTCGGCTGCATCCCAGAAGATATAAGGATCCAGGTGTTCCTTTATTATATTATATGACAGGAGAACCCGATCGTTCTCGAGGATAAATGGAGTTCCCTCCGTAATCACGGTGTTTTCGATAATTAAAGCAGCTTTATCTTCCGGGAAGGCGGATACTGTGTAGAAGTTTAAAAAGAAGAAAACACAGGAGATAAAGATTATAAAAAATATAATGAAAGCTGATATTTTTAATGTCTTGGCAGGTTTGACGATCATAATTTCCTCCGTAATTGGGCGGTCAATGGCCGCCTGCTTCCATATAATAGCATGTCTACAAAATCCCTGAACTGATATATTTCGACATAAAAGCTCAAGTTCCTCTATTTATTAAAGTCCAATTTTTGCGGACAACAATAATAGCGTTTAAGTTGCAGGGGAATTCAAAAAATGTTAGAATAAACCGAAAAGGCGATGTAATTAGAGGTGCTGTATATGGTTGAGCTGGAGGGCACCGTAGAGAGGATTACATATTACAACCAGGAAAACGGCTTTACGGTGGCAAAGCTTGCAGTAAAAGATGATGAAGATTTGATAACGGCGATAGGGTACTTTCATTCCCTTGAAGTGGGAGAAGTCCTAAAGCTCAAGGGAAGCTGGACCTTGCACAAGGACTACGGCCACCAATTTAAAGTGGATTATTACGAGACCCTGATACCTGCAACATCCAAAGAGATAGAAAATTACCTGGCCTCCGGGCTAATTCGCGGAATAGGTCCCGCAACCGCTAAGAAAATTGTAAACATGTTTGGTGAGAAATCCTTGGAAGTATTGGCTAACTCACCCGGGGAGCTTTTAAGAATTCCCGGCATTGGCGAAAAGAAGCTTGAAATGATAAGGGAATCTTACAGCCAGCAGCAGGAGACTCGCGAAATCATTATGTTTCTCCAAAAATACGGGGTCGGCCCGGGTATTGCTGTGAAAATATACAAGAATTACAAAGACAAATCCATTCAAATCTTAAAGGAAAATCCCTATAGATTGGCCGATGAGGTGTTCGGAATTGGCTTTAAGACCGCGGACCACATAGCTCAAAGCATGGGAATGCAAAAGGATTCCCTAGAAAGACTTTGTGCCGGTTTAAAATACGCTATGTTCAGGGCTGCCGAGGAAGGCCATGTTTGCCTTCCTGTCGACGAGTTACTATATAGAGCCTCGCAGCTTTTAGATGTAGAAATCGAGCTTTTAAAGCAGGCCTTGCTGGCCCTTAAAGAGAAAAAAGATATCATCACGGATTGCTCTTGGGGCAGCGAAGATGTATATTTGACTTCCTTTCACCGCTGTGAAAGTGCCGTTGCCCGCAGGCTTTTTTTATTGGCCGCCATGGTAGATAAAACTTTGGATATTAGTGATGAGGATATAGACAAGATAGAAAAACGCTGTAATATAAAGCTGGCAGCCCGACAGCGAGAAGCACTGGAAAAGGCTGCACAGCACGGTGTGGTAGTTATAACGGGGGGACCTGGAACGGGAAAAACAACTACAATACGGAGCCTTTTGGAATTCTTCAAAGGCCATGATTTGAAGGTGGCCTTGGCGGCTCCAACAGGGCGTGCAGCCAAGCGAATGATGGAGGCCACAGGCATGGAGGCCAAGACCATTCACAGGTTACTGGAGTATAAGGCGTACGAAGAAGGCGGTATGGCTTTTGGCAAAGACCACAACAATCCACTCGATGAAGATGTAATCATCATAGATGAAGTGTCGATGGTCGACATTATACTGATGCAGCACCTGCTATCAGCGGTGAGACTTGGAGCAAGGCTGATATTGGTGGGAGATAAGGATCAGCTGCCTTCTGTTGGACCGGGCAGTGTTTTAAAAGAGATAATAGAAGCCGAGAGACTACCGGTAGTGGTCCTGGATGAGATTTTCAGGCAGGCACAGGAGAGCATGATTGTAGTAAACGCCCATAGGATTAACAAAGGCTATTTTCCCTACCTTAACGTAAAGGACAAGGACTTTTTCTTTGAACAGGTCCTTTTGCCCGAGGATATACTGCAGACAATTTTAGAGCTGGTGACAACACGGCTGCCTAAATACAAAAATTTCGATCCCATGGAAGATATTCAGGTACTTACGCCAATGAAAAAGGGCTTACTTGGTGTTCACAATCTAAATAACAGCTTACAAGGGCTGCTTAATCCCCCCAAACCCGGCAAAAGAGAAGTGCACTTTCGCTCTCAAATTTTTCGGGAAGGGGACAAGGTTATGCAGATTAAGAACAACTATGAGAAGGAGGTTTTCAACGGCGATTTGGGCCGCATAGTCAAAATCGATGAAGAGCAAGTTTTGGTGACATTTGCTGATTCCTGGCAGGAGCGGGATATAGTTTACCAGCTCCAGGAATTGGAGGAACTAAACCTTTCTTATGCTTTATCGGTACATAAAAGTCAGGGCAGTGAATTCCCCGTAGTAATAATGCCGATATCGACCCAGCACTATGTTATGCTGCAGCGCAACCTCCTGTACACCGCTGTTACGCGGGCGAAAAAATTACTGGTCCTTGTAGGCACAAAACAAGCCCTGACAATAGCTGTGCAAAACAATAAATCCATCAGGCGTTACGGGCATTTGAGTGACAGGATCATCTGTGAATTTTCTCAGGCGAAAAGTGTTTAATGATATTGGTGGATTTTTTGTCAAGTGCTTTTTTTACTCTTTTTTTTATTTAATGTGGATTCTTATTAGCGAGTAAGGGGTGAAGCTGTATGTTGGATGAAAAACTCTCTAAGCTGAAGGAAAGCATTAAGGCCCTTGGAAAGGTGGTAGTAGCATTTTCAGGCGGAGTTGACAGCACTTTTTTGCTAAAGACCTGTATTGATGAACTGGGGCGCGACAATGTTTTGGCCGTGACAGCCCATTCTCAGGCCATTACCGAACGTGAACTTATAGAAGCACAGGCCTTGGCAGCTCTCTTAAATGCCAGGCAAGTAATCGTAGAGTCCACCGAACTGGATGACCCCAATATTACAGATAATCCACCTGAAAGGTGCTACTATTGCAAGAAGCAAATTTTTAGCAATTTTATTGCCATTGCCAGGGAGAATGGCTACAATTTTATATTAGAAGGCACAAATTTCAGCGATAGTGATGATTTCAGGCCCGGCATGGCGGCCATAAAGGAACTCGGTGTTTTAAGCCCCTTAAAAGATGCCGGCCTGACAAAAGATGAAATACGGGAGCTTTCTAAAGCAATGGGCCTTCCCACATGGAATAAACCTTCATATGCCTGCCTTTTTTCCAGGTTCCCCTATGGAGAAAAAATTACGCCGGATAAGCTAAAAAGGGTGGCCAAAGCTGAAGACATTTTAAGGCAATATGGTTTTTGCCAATTTCGGGTGCGAAGCCACGGCGACCTGGCCAGGATAGAGTTCTTGCCCCAGGAAATGGACAAAGTTTTCGACGAGTCTTTTCGAAATACAGTGATAAGTGAATTTAAGAAGATAGGCTTTATCTATATTACCCTGGATTTAGCAGGCTATAGGTCCGGAAGCATGAACGAAGGACTGAAAGAGGAGGATATGGCACTTTGGAAAAATTGAGACATTTGCTTGAAAAGCTGAAGGCCGGGGAGGTAGCGGTTGATGAGGTATTAGAAGCTCTAAAAAACCTGCCCTATGAAAATCTAGGCTTTGCCTGTATTGACAACCATCGCAGTCTCAGAAGGGGTGTGCCAGAAGTAATATACTGTGCCGGCAAGACGCCGTCCCAGGTGGCAGAAATAACAAGGCACATGCTCAGAAACGGCAGTAATGTGATGGGAACCCGTGCCGACATGGCCACATTTGACAAGGTACGGGAGGTCGCTGAAGATGCTAAGTACTACGATGTTGCGAGGATTTTTGCGGTGCAGCGGGAGGAGCAGCCAAAGAACAAAGGCAAGATTGCAGTGGTAACTGCGGGCACTTCGGACATACCCGTGGCCGAAGAGGCTGCCGTGACTGCGGAGTTGTTCGGAAATCCTGTGGAAAGACTTTACGATGTGGGAGTTGCCGGTATTCACCGCTTGCTGATGAACATGGAAGTCCTTCGCCAGGCAAGAGTCATAATTGTCGTTGCCGGTATGGAAGGAGCACTCGCCAGCGTAGTCGGAGGCTTGGTAGACAAACCAGTGATTGCAGTTCCCACTAGTGTGGGTTACGGTGCACACTTTAACGGTTTGGCAGCTTTGCTCGCTATGCTAAACAGCTGTGCCAGCGGCATATCTGTTGTAAACATCGACAACGGCTTTGGCGCAGCCTATGCGGCACATCAGATAAACCGGCTGTGCGAAAACAATAATTAATGTTAAAAATGAGGGAGTGAGTACCATAAAAAGTTCGACTGAAAAAAACATCTTATACCTTGATTGTTTTTCGGGCATAAGTGGTGACATGTTTCTAGGTGCCATGCTCGACTTGGGCCTGGATGAAAAAGAGTTTTTAGCTGAACTTAAAAAACTACCCCTAAAGGATTATGAAGTGGAAATCAAAAAATCAATAAAGAAGGGCATTACCGGAACGGATGTCACGGTAATAACCAATGAACATCATCCCCATCGAGGACTTAAGGAAATATATGAAATCATCGACAATAGCAGCTTAAACTCCAACGTAAAAGAAAAGAGTAAAGAAGCTTTTTACAAATTGGCTTCAGTGGAAGGTAAAATTCACGGCAAATCTCCCTATGAAATCCATTTTCATGAAGTGGGTGCGGTGGATTCAATAGTAGATATAGTTGGCGCATGCATCCTAATGGATATGCTAGGCCCAAGCAGAGTTTGTGCATCTGCCATCAACGTAGGCTTTGGGACTGTTAAGTGCGCTCACGGTATTTTGCCGGTACCGGCGCCTGCCACTATGGAGCTTTTAAAAGGAATACCGGTCTACTCAGGAGAGGAGCCCGGGGAGTTTACGACACCAACAGGAGCCCTTATATTAAGTACATTCGTAGAAAAATTTGGTACAATACCTCCCGGAATTCCAGAAAAATCCGGTTACGGTTTAGGCAAAGCAGAACACAAGTCCCCCAATGTTTTAAGGGCAGTATTGATTAAATCATTGGATAATAGTGCTGATATACACAGCCGGGGCCTTGAAGAGGACCAGGTCGCATTTTTGGAAGCAAATGTGGACGACATGAATCCGGAGCTTTACGAGCATGTAATAGAGAGCCTTTTTCAAAAAGGGGCCTTGGATGTATTTCTCACACCGGTCATAATGAAAAAGAGCAGGCCCGGAATAAAAATAAGTTGCATCTGCACGCAGGATAAAAAACTGCTTTTATCTGAAACTATTCTGAGAGAAACCACTACGCTGGGTGTCAGGGAGTTGGAAGTTGCCCGCCTAAAGCTATCCAGGACAATTGAAAAAGCGAGCACCCCTTTTGGTGATATAAGGATCAAAGTATCCAAGATCGGTGATGAGATTGTCAGAGTTACGCCTGAGTACGAGGACATGAAAAAATTGGCCAAAAAGAACAATATGCCCTTGTTGAAGGCCTATGAAGAAATAAAGCCTTTCTGCAAGAAGTAGTAGTTTTTCTTGTAAAGCTGATTCCTTAGTGTTATACTAATTTCAGGTTTTATTGACAATAGCTTTCACAAGGCTAAATTTCTATGTGAGTCTTAACTAATTTAATAACATGGGAGTGTTTTATCGATGCCAGACAAAGTTAGAGTAAGATTTGCACCTAGTCCCACGGGCAGCCTTCACATAGGTGGTGCGCGAACGGCTCTTTTCAACCTGCTCTTTGCCCGTCACAACAACGGAACTTTTGTTTTGAGAATAGAGGATACCGACACCGAGCGGTCAACTGAAGAATCCGCAGCCCAGATAATACGCTCAATGAGATGGTTAGATCTTGATTGGGATGAAGGACCAGAAAAAGGCGGAGATTTTGGTCCTTACTTTCAATCTCAAAGACTTGAACTCTACAAAAAAGAAGTAGATAGGCTTTTAGCTGAAGGAAAGGCATATCGCTGCTACTGCACTCCAGAAGAGCTTGCCGAGCGACGGGAAGCGGCTTTAAAAGCAGGCAAGCCTCCGAAATATGATGGCACCTGCCGAAATCTTACTGCCGAACAAATTGAGAAATATGAAGCGGAAGGCAGGAAATATGCCATAAGGCTTAAAATGCCTGAAGAAGGTCAAACAGAGGTCAACGACTTAATCCGAGGCAGGGTAGTCTTTGAAAACTCGGTTTTAGATGATTTTATAATTGTAAAATCAAACGGAATTCCCACTTACAATTTTGCGTGCGTCATTGATGACAATGCCATGCAAATCACCCATATTATCCGTGCCGAAGAACATCTTTCAAATACACCCAAGCAGATACAGGCATATTTAGCCTTAGGATACGAAATACCACAGTTTGCCCACGTGCCGATGATTCTTGCACCGGATCGCAGCAAGCTCAGCAAGCGCCACGGTGCAACATCTGTGGAAGAATTTAGAGAGCAGGGATATCTGGCAAAGGCCATAATCAATTACCTCACCTTACTGGGTTGGTCACCTGAGGGGACGGAAGAAATCTTTGAAATTGACAAGGCCATAAAGGAATTTACTCTGGAGCGGGTAAACAAGACCGCGGCAATATATGATGTCAAGAAGCTGACTTGGATCAATGGCCACTACATGCGTGAACTGGACTCTGCTTTTGTCACGGAAGAGACAATACCGTTTATGATAAAAAAAGGAATAATTACCGAGCAGGAAGCCAAGGAAAAATTTGACTATATCAGGCGAATTGTTGAAATTTCAAGGGACAGGGCCAAAACTTTAGACGAGTTGGCAGATGCCATAGCTTTTTTTCTTTAAAGACGTGTCGGAATATGAGGAGAAAGGCGTAAGAAAACATTTCACAAAAGAAAATGCCGCGAAGCTTTTAACCTTGGGGGCAGATGCACTGGAAAGATTAGATGACTTTACACTTGAAAAGACCGAGGCAACCTTTAGAAGCATCACAGAAGAGTTGGGACTCAAAGCTGCGGAAATAATTCATCCTACGCGCCTTGCTATCACCGGCAGGACGATAGGCCCCGGCCTTTTTGACATTATTGTACTGCTGGGCAGGGAAAAAACCGTAGAACGCATGAGAAGAGCTGTTAAATGGATCAGTGAAAATGTGGAGTCCTAGGAATAGAATGATAAAGGGAT
>JGI24503J29689_10000563_pt1 | contig 10288 bp, 5 predicted proteins | sample BioPla3RNA2_FD_29689 | JGI IMG/M metagenome (IMG submission 29689)
CTAAGCTGTTGAGCGCAGAAAGTCCTGCTGTTTCAACGCTGTGTGAAACCAAACAATATCGAGTAATCAAGAGGGAGAAATGAGACAATTTGCACGTTTGGCAATCTTACTCATGGCTGTGATTGCCAGCACCCTGATAGCCGCACCGCGCAGTTTCCTGCCGCTTGAGGTCACTCAACCGGACGGAAGCCGGATCAACATCTACGCCAGCGGTGATGAATTTCACAACTGGCTGCACGATGAAAACGATTTTACCATAGTGAGGGCTGCCGATGGCAGCTATGTCTATGCCATCCAAGAGAATGGCGGCCTGGTGCCCTCGGATTTGGTCGTGGGGAAACACCTGCCTTCCGCACGCAATCTCACGCCCGGGCTAAATTTGAGCCCGGCTGAGATCAAGGCCAGGTATGACCGCCAGTCACAGATGCGGGATTACTCAAACGGACGCGCCCCAAACACGGGACAGATCAACAACATCGTCATCTTCATCAAGTTTTCAGACAGCCCGGAGTTCAATACCTACTTCAGCTACTACCAGCAGGTCTTCAACGCATCGGGAGCGACGGACAACTCCATGAAAAACTACTTCCTGGCGGCATCATACAATCAGCTGACCGTGGATTCCTTCTTCTATCCGGCGCCCAATGGCAACGCGGTGGTTTCTTACACTGATATCCATCCGCGCAGCTACTTCCAGCCTTTTTCTGCTTACAACCCCAATGGATATACCGCGCAGGAGAGGACCGAGCGCGAACAGGAGATGCTGGTGAGAGCCGTGAATGCCGTGAGTTCTCAGATACCTGCAGATCTGAATATTGATGGAGACGACGATGGCTATGTGGACAACGTTTGCTTTATCATTCAGGGACAACCCGATGGCTGGGCCTCCCTGCTCTGGCCACATCGCTGGGTTCTCTTTCACGATTTTGCCTATATCAACAATAAACGGGTGTGGGACTTCAACTTCCAGCTGGAAAGCTTTCTGAACGACTCCGGAGCCGGCGTGCTTTCACATGAAATGTTCCACAGCCTCAGCGCTCCTGATCTGTATAGATACTACAACCGGGACATCACTCCCGTGGGAAAATGGGACATCATGGCCCGAGACCTGGACCCGCCTCAGCATATGGGCGCCTGGATGAAACATAAATATGGACAGTGGATCACCAACGTGCCCACCATCACCTCCTCCGGCACCTATACACTGCATCCCCTGGCATCTTCCTCCACAAACAACATCTACCGCATCGACAGCTGGCGCAGCAACGAATATTATCTGCTGGAATATAGAAAGCCGCACGGGATCTATGATGAAAACCTCCCCGGCACGGGACTGATAGTCTACCGGCTGGATATACGTGAGGAAGGCAACGCCAACGGCCCTCCGGACGAACTGTATGTCTATAGACCGGGTGGAACAAACAGCGTGGACGGCAACCCGGACCTGGCAGCGCTTTCGGCGCAAAACGGACGCACCGAGATCAGCGAGGCAACTGCGCCCAACGGATTTTTGGGCGACGGCTCATCCGGCGGACTCAACCTCTTTGACGTCGGTGTGGCGGGCGATACGATCAGCTTCAAGGTGAAAATCTCGGATATCCAGCTCACCTATCCGCATGGAGGCGAGACCTGGATCTGCGGCGACAACAAAGTCATCACCTGGAAGAGCAAGAGCGACACCGGAACCGTAACACTCGAGTATAGCAGCGATGGCGGCCAAAACTGGAATCTGATCGCTACAGGCATGGGCAACACCGGCAGCTATGTCTGGAACAGCGTGCCTCCCATGGATAGCAGCAACCAGGTACATATCCGCATCACAAACCAGGCCACCGGCCAATCCGATTCAAACTACTATCCCTTCACCGTTGTGGGAGGCAACCTGCCGCCTCCCAGCAATCTCACGGCCACGGTGCAAGAACATAACGTGAGCCTCAGCTGGCAGCCTCCTGATACACGCAACCTCTTGGGATACAATATCTACCGCAATAGCACGCTCATCGCCACGGTTACCGCTACGGAATACCTCGATGAAAACCTCAGCGCAGGTGTCTACAACTACATCGTCACCGCCAGCTACACCGAAGGCGAATCGGCAGCCACAAACGTTGCGACCGTATTCGTGGAATCGAGCCTGATGCCTCCCACAAACCTGCAGGCAACCGTGGGTGAGACCGATGTCAACCTCACTTGGAATGCTCCCGCTTTACCATTTGATGCGCTCCCTGAAAACAGCGGCACATGGCAGCTTCTCGGCTATAAGGTCTACCGCAACAACCTCTTGATCGCAAACACAAACCAATGTTATTTCTTTGATGGAAGCCTCTTCTTTGGCAGCTATTCCTACACCGTGACTGCCGAATACTTCCACGGCGAATCCGAGCCCGCAGGCCCCGTGGAGGTGGTGATTTCATATGTCCCCGCACCCACCAACCTCACCGCAGAAGTGATGGATAACCGGGTTGCCCTGAGCTGGTCTGGCCCCGATGAGTATTCAATCCTGGAGATGACCGGATACAAGGTCTATCGTGACGACCAACACATCGCCACCCTCGACGATGCAGACACCCTGAGCTACACCGATATAGGGCTGGCAAACGGAACCTATGCCTACGGCGTGACTGCACTCTATACCCAAGCAGAAAGCCTGCCCGTCTCCATCGAGGTAACCGTGGAGGTGACGCTGGGCGAAGTGGTCTTTGAAGAGGACTTTGAAGAAAATGTAAACTTTGCCAGCCTGCCCTGTCCCTGGTGGTTAATTGACGAAGACGACGCCTATACCACCAGCATCCCCGGTATCAGCTTCCCCGGCGCAGGAGACAAGATGACCTACATCACCTTCAATCCCTCTGCCACTGTGCCTCCGATTGTGGATTTGAGCTGCCATAGCGGCAATAAAATGGCTGCCTCATTCGCCGCAGTGGGCGTGCCCAATGACGACTACATGATTGCGCCCCATACAAAGCTCGGATCCAATAGCAAGTTCAGATTCTTTGCCAGAAGCCACTCCGCCGAATACGGACTGGAAAGATTCAAGGTGGGCGTATCAACCAGATACGTGAGACCGCATCATTTTCACTGGATAGATGCAAACTGCGTCGAAGTTCCCGCAAGCTGGACTGAATATATTTACGACCTCAACGACTACAATGGCGAATACGTCTACATCGCCATCCGCTGTCTATCTGAGGGAACAATGGCCCTCTATATCGACGATGTTTCCATCCACTCGGATGGGGGCTATCTGGTTGGAAACGACGACAATAGCGTCCCTGCACTCAGCACCCGCCTGGAAGGCAACTATCCAAACCCCTTCAACCCCAGCACCACCATCCACTACAGCCTCAAGGAAGCGGGCCCCGTCCGCATTGAGATTTTCAACCTCAGAGGCCAGATGATCCGCTCTTTGGTAAACGAAAGCAAAGCCAGCGGCAGCCATAAAGTGATGTGGGATGGCAAGGACAAGCGCGGCAACACCATGTCCAGCGGCATCTATTTCTTCAGGATGGAAGCCGGCAAACACAGCGAAACCCGCAAGATGATAATGATGAAATAAAGCGTCTTTGGATACCATGGTAGCCGGCGGCAGGTGGCATCGCCGCATTCATCAAACTGCGCTTGAAAGCGGCGCCCGGGGCAAGCGACCCTACTTTGGGCGCCACGGCGAGTACTCCTGCCTCACAACTGGCAGACGCAGCCGGCCTCTCCTCCCTACCAGAAGCGGCTATTAGCCTCAATTTTAAGCATTTCTTGAACTTTTCTCTTGACATAAAAGCTAAATTTATATCATTGAATACTTTGGTACCCAAATCGGAATAACCATATAATCATAAATTATTAAAACTAAGGAGTTAACAAAATGACAAAAGCAGATTTGGTAAAGAGAGTAGCGGATGACACAGGCTACATTCGTAAAGATGTTGCCCTGATGATTGACGCATTCCTGCAAGCTGTTAAGGATACTCTTGCCGAAGGGCATCACATCGAAATCCGTGGGTTTGGCACCTTTAAACTCAAAACACGTAAAGCCCGTATGGGCCGCAATCCCAAGACCAACGTTAAAGTACCGGTTGAAGCTCGCACCGTTCCTACCTTCAAGTTCTCACGTGAAATCAAGGACTTGGTGAAGGACATCGAGCTTTCCGAGTAAGGACTAACTTCAATGCCTTGCGGAAAGAAACGTAAAAGACATAAAATCGCCACCCACAAGCGTAAGAAACGCCTTCGCAAAAATCGTCACAAAAAGAAATAACACAAACCTTATAAAGCCCGCCTCCTGGTGGGCTTTTTTATTGAAGCGATCGGTGCGACGGAGCTGCAGCCCGCACAATCCTATTGACATTTTTGTGAGCTGCGATTTGGGTGATCCCAAATAAACAATACACATGTAAGGGTAAATGTAATGAAATACTTAAATCGGATTTGGCTTGGCTTGTTGCTGCTCTTTCCCCTGCTTTTGCTGGCGGGAAATGTGCAGCCGGGCTCTGGAAATACGCTCGTAAACGTGCTGGAAAGCAGCAGCGAGCAGACTGTTTTAGAGTTTAACATCGGCAGCTTCGAGAGCGAAGAGGTCGAGATTGAAAGTAAGACTTGGCAGCAGCTGCACCTGGAAAGAGAAGGCCTGCTGCAGCTGGAGGGCTATCCCGCTTTGCCGGTGGTCAACCGCAGCATCATCATCGACGGCCGGGCGCAGATGCATCTGGAGCTCTATGACGTGGTTTATGAAGACCTGCAGCTCAAGGTGGCACCCTCCAAAGGCGTGATCCCACGCAATATCGACCCCAAGACCGTTCCCTACCGTTTTGCGGACGTCTACAGTAAGGATGAGTTTTATCCCCGCGAGATCGCCACGCTCTCCGAGCCGTATATCCTCAGGGATTATCGTGGCATCACGGTGCAAACCACGCCCTTTGCCTACAATCCCGTGAGCCGGACCCTGCGTGTTTTCAAGAGCTTCAAGCTGCGCATTTATGCTCGGGGTGAGAGCCGCACAAATACGCTGGATGCCTCCCGCAGCAGCTATACCCGCGATTTTGAGCAGATTTACGCTCAGCATTTCATCAACTGGCCCTCCCAGCGCTATACACCTGTGAATGATAGCTTTGGCAAGATGTTGGTGATCTGCCACTCAAGTTTTATCACCGACATCCAGCCCTATATAAACTGGAAGAAGCAAAAGGGAATCGAGACCGAATTGATCGAGTTTTCCAGCATCGGCAGCACCGCCACACAGCTGCAATCCTACATCCAAAACCGCTATAATGCAGACCCTTCCATCGCCTATGTGCAGCTTGTCGGCGATGCACCCCAGATTCCCACCCTCACGCATCAAAGTGGCGGCGCAGACCCCGTCTTCTCGTTGGTAGCGGGCAGCGATAACTACCCGGATATCTTCATCGGACGCTTCAGCGCTCAGACGGTGGCGGAACTCAACGCCCAAATCAATAAAACCATCGCCTACGAGAGAGACGCAACTACCTCCGACACCTGGCTTTCCCGCGCCATGGGCATCGCTTCGGATGAGGGAGGCAGCAATGGTGACAACGGCGAAACAGACATCCAGCACATGAATGTGATCAGGAATAAGCTGCTGAACTACGGCTACACCGGCGTGGATCAGGTTTACGATCCGGGTGCTTCAGCCACCACGGTCAGCAACAACGTCAATGCCGGACGCGGCCTGATCAACTACATTGGCCACGGGGGAGATACCTCCTGGGTTACCACCGGTTTCAACAACACCAATGCCACCAACCTCAGAAACGGCACCAAAACACCCGTGATCATGTCCGTAGCCTGCGTGAATGGCAACTTCGTTTCCAGGACCTGCTTCGCCGAGGCCTGGCAGAGGAACGCCAGCGGCGGCTCGGTGACCTTCTACGGCTCCACCATCAACCAATCCTGGGCCTCTCCCATGCGTGCTCAGGATGAATTTATCGACCTCATTGTGGGCGAGCACAAATTCACCGCGGGAGGGCTCTATTACAACGCCTCCTGCAAGATGATGGACATCTACGGAAACGACGGCATCAATATGTTTAAGACCTGGCACATCTTCGGCGATGCCTCGCTCTTGGTGCGCAGCAAGACACCCATCCAGATGAGCGTCAGCCACCCCGCCACCATCATCCAAGGCAGCACTTCCCTGACGGTAACTGCCGGAATCGCCAATGCCTTAGTGGCTTTGACCTATAATAATAACATCCTGGGACGTGGCTATACCAATTCCGCCGGCACGGTCAACCTCTCTTTGAGCGGAATGCCCGCCGGATCAGCGACTTACACCCTCACGGTCACAGCGCACAACCGCGTCACCTATATCGCCACCATCGAGCAAATCCCGCCTGCCGGGCCCTGGATTGACGTGCAAGAAGCGGCTTGGCAGGATGATAACAACAACGAGCCGGAATTTGGTGAAAGCGGAGCCCTGAGCCTGAGGCTGAAGAACTCGGGTTCGGATCCCTCTGATGCGCTTACCCTTACGCTCTCCAGCAGCAGCACCGGCGTGACTATCACCAACAACACGCATCAGGCAGACGCCATCGCAGCGGGTGTTACCGTGGAAATCCCCAGCGCTTTTGGCATCCAGCTGGCCGATAACCTCCCGGATGGCACGGAGTTAACCTTCAGCCTGAGCATCACTTCCGGCACCCAGAGCTGGGAACACGAGACCGTCTTCAGCGTCAAAGCTCCCGCCCTGGCCCTGGGAGATGTGCTGATAGACGACAGCACGGGCAACAACAGCGGCACGCTCGATCCCGGCGAAAATGTCAACCTCACCATCACCATACTCAACAACGGCGCAGCGATGAGTCCCGCCGGCAGCGTGAGCCTCAGCTCCACCACCTCCGGAATCACCATCACCACGCCCAGCATAGACATCCCCGGCATCGCTTCCGGTGCATCCACTCAGGTCACCTTCCCCGTCAGCGTCAGCGCCGGCGTGCCCCAGGGCTCTACTGCCAGCTTTGAAGTTATGGCCGTCACCGGCGCCTACTACGTGGCCCAAATCATTCCCTTGCAGGTGGGCGATCCCCTTGAGGTGACCATCGGCAGCGGCACGAACACACATGCATATCCGCTCAATAGATTTTACAACTACAGTGCGCATGAAGCCATCTATTTAAGCTCCGAAATCGGCATGGAGGGCAGAATCGAGAAGATAGCTTTCCAAAAATTAAGCGGCAGTGATGTAAACCCAATCCAAGACGTAACTATCTATATGAAGCACACTTCCGCCAACACCCTGAGCAGCGGAAACTACACCACCGCCGGCTACACTCAGGTGTTCAGTGGCAGCTATCCAAACGACAGCACAAGCGGCTGGATGGAAGTGACGCTCAACCCGCAATTTGAATACAACGGCACATCAAACCTGAGCATCCTGATCGTGAAGGGCTATCAACGCTGGACAAGCAACTACCCAAGATGGACTTACACCTCTACCGGCACTTACAGAGTCAGACGCAACCAAAAGGATTATAGCGCCTCCACATCGCTTTCTACCAGCTACGACCTTCCCAACATCCGCCTCAAGATGTATCCCCAGATGAGCGGGCCTGTGATCTCTTCAACTCCCGCATCCATCGAGGCTTCCGTGCATGAGGACGAAAGCGGCAGCAGCAGCGTTGTCTTGAGCAATACCGGCAATATGCCGCTTACCTGGAGCACCAATGCCTCCTTCGCCACCTGGGGCAACGTGATCCCGATGAGCGGAACCATCCCCGCAGGCGGCTCTGTGACGCTGAGTGTGAGCTATAATGCGGCGGGGTTGAGCATCGGGACGCATGAAGCCTCCATCCAGATCAACTCCGATGCCACCAACCAAAATCCCTATATCATCCCCGTTTCCCTGCAGGTGTTGGCCTGTCCATACCCGCCCGAGCCGCGCCTGGTGGCCGAGTGGGAGCCCGCCAAGGGAGTGTTGGTGCGCTATCCCCTCGGTTTGCCCTACAACCTGCTGGCAGATATCTCGCAGCATGGAAAGCTTTACGTCATCGTGAGTTCGGGCGATCAAGGCAGCTGCCACAGCTCTCTTAGCAGCAACGGCGTCAATATGAGCAACGTCATCTACATCAACGCCAGCACAAATACCGTTTGGGTAAGGGATTACGCCCCCTGGTTTGTCTTTGATGATCAGCGTGAACTGCGCGTGGTGGATTTTCAATACAATCGCCAAAGACCCAGTGACAACGCCATCCCCGGCGTGATCGCCAATGCCTTGGGCTATGAATACCACTACCTTCCGCTGGTGGCCACGGGCGGGAATATGATGACCGACGGATGCGGCAAGATGATGTCCACCACCCTGGTGCTGGATGAAAACGACGGCGATCCCAACACCGGCGGTGGAAACGTGACGGAATACAGCTACACTCAGGCCGAGATCGAGAACCTGGTGGAAAACTACCTTGGCGTGAGCGAATATCAGTTTTATCAAGATCCAAACGGCACCTACATCGATCATATCGACTGCTGGGCCAAGCTTTTGGATGTGGACAAAGTGATGATCCGCAGCGTGCCCACCTCGCACGCCCAATACGCCGCCATCGAAGCCTCGGTAGCCGAGTGGCAGAGCAAAACCTCCTCCTACGGCACGCCCTACCGCATCTACCGCGTCTACACACCCAACGACGAGCCCTATGCCAACAGCCTCATCTTCAACAACCACATCTACGTGCCGCTCATGGGCAATGCCAACGACGCAGCCGCTCTGCAAGCCTATCAAGACGCCATGCCCGGCTACACGGTGAGCGGCTACACCTATTCCGCCTTCCAGGGCACAGATGCGCTGCATTGCCGCACCAATACTATCTTTGACGAGGGCATGATCCAGATCACTCACACTCCTGTGACTACCGCCATGGAAACTTCGCCTCTGGCCATCAATTTCAGCCTCTCGCACGTGGATGCCATAGATACCGGCCTCTCCTATGTGGCCTACAAATCCGCCACCGATGCCACTTGGCAATATGCCACCATCAGCTCACTGGGCAGCGACGACTGGACGGCGGAGGTCTTAACACCCGCCTTTGGTGAAGAGATGCAGTATTATTTCTACGTGCAGGACAGCAGCGGACGCCAGTGTCAGCTGCCGCTCTGTGGAGCGAACGATCCCTTCAGCTTTGTGATAGACCAAGCCAAGCCCGCGGCGCCGGTGGTGAGCGTGCAGATCAGCTCTGATGCCGCTTATCTGAGCTGGGAAGCGGTGCCCGGTGCCACCTACTACAAGGTTTATAAGGCGGTCGACCCCTACGGTCAATACACGCAGATCGGTCAGACGGCGGATACCACCTTCAACATCACACCTCTGGAAAGCAGAGCCTTTTTCAAGGTGGTGAGCGGCAATTGAGGCATAAACCCACACCCAAAGCGCTGACCTACGCCAAGGCGATCTTAGCCACGTTTTTCTGGGCTATCACCTTCATCTGGGTAAAGATAGCCCTTGAGGTGTATCGGCCTTACGAAATCGTGATTTTGAGGCTGGCATTGGCTGCAGGGCTGCTCTTCACCATCATGCTGCTCACGGGGAAGTGGGAAAAGCCCGCACCCAGGGATATGCTGCGCATGATGTTTGTGGCTTTCTGTGAGCCTTTCATCTACTTTATCGGCGAGACAAACGGCCTCATGTATGTATCGTCCACGCTGGGCTCCTTGGTGATTTCCACCATCCCGCTGGTCACGGCGCTGATGGCCTGGCTGCTGCTCAAGGAAAACATCTCCGGCTGGCTCTTTGCCGGACTCCTCGTCTCCTTTGCCGGCGTGGTGATCATGGCCATGTCTTCCACCGACCTCAGCGGCACGCTCAAAGGCATGATGTATCTGGGCTTGGCCGTCATCGGCGGCACCTTCTACGGCATCACCATCAAGCCGCTCACGCATCGCTACAATGCTCTCACCATCGTGGGCTGGCAAAACCTCTGGGGCTTTATCTACTTCATCCCCGTGTTTTTATTCAATGATGCCGCCCACTTTTTCAGTATGCAGCACCAGCTCAAACCACTGCTGGCAATCGTGAGTATGTGCCTCTGCGGCAGTGTGGGTGCCTTTATGCTCTACACGGGCGTGATCCGCGAAATGGGCGTGATCAAATCCAACCTCTTCACCAACCTCATCCCCGTCTACACCGTGGTTTTGGCCTATTTCATCCTGGGAGACAAACTGAACCTGCGCTCCGCCCTGGGACTGCTGATCACACTCATCGGCATCGTCGTCTCGCAGATACCCGATATCAGAAAGCTGAGGAGGGGGACTTAGCTACCTGCCGGCTCTGAGGATGGGGGATGGG
>JGI24503J29689_10012617_pt1 | contig 10282 bp, 5 predicted proteins | sample BioPla3RNA2_FD_29689 | JGI IMG/M metagenome (IMG submission 29689)
TTATGGAGTTCTGTAAGCAATTCAATGCCAGGACACAGGACAGGTCCGGAAAGGTTTTGCCGGTTCTAATAACTGTTTATAAGGACAAGTCATTTGAGTTTGTCGTTAAGACAACTCCGGCAGCTGTTCAGTTGTTGGAAGCAGCTAAAATTAAGGGCGGTTCAGCTGAACCAAACAGAAAGAAGGTAGCTTCCGTTTCCTGGGATCAAATCAAGACCATCGCTGAAGATAAGATGGCTGATTTGAATTGCTTTACTATGGATTCCGCAATGAGGATGATTGCAGGTACCGCCAGAAGTATGGGTATCACTGTTGATGGTGAATTCCCTGGTAACAATTAAAACCTTTTTGCGAAAATGACAAAACTGACAAAAAATAAGAAGTTAGCTCTAGAAAAGGTCGATCAGAAGAAGTCATATACTATCGAAGATGCAACAAAACTGGTTAAGGAAATTAGCACTACCAAGTTTGATGCTTCTGTTGATATTGATATTCGTCTGGGAGTTGACCCAAGAAAAGCTAACCAGATGGTTCGTGGCGTGGTTACCCTTCCACATGGTACAGGTAAGCAAACCAGAGTACTGGTTCTCTGTACGCCTGACAAGGAAGAGGAAGCCAGAAAAGCCGGTGCCGATCACGTTGGTTTGGATGACTATATCAACAAGATCAAAGAAGGTTGGACTGATATAGATGTGATTATCACTACTCCCAATGTGATGGGTAAGGTTGGTGCGTTAGGACGTGTTTTGGGACCCCGCGGTCTTATGCCGAACCCCAAAAGCGGTACTGTAACCATGGATATCGGTAAGGCTGTAACGGAAGTAAAAGCCGGTAAGATCGACTTCAAGGTTGACCGTTACGGTATTATACATACTACTGTCGGCAAGGTATCCTTTACCCCCGAGCAATTGGTAGATAACGTAAAGGAATTTGTTAGCACGGTTATGAAATTAAAACCGTCTGCTGCAAAAGGTGCCTACGTTAAGAGCGTATTCCTGTCTAGTACCATGAGTCCCGGAATTCGGATTGAACCCAAGTCTTTTGAGGTTTAATTAATGTCTTAAAAGAGAAATTTTGGAACTATGAAAAAGACAGAAAAAGCTGAAATAATCCAAGAACTGGCGTCTAAGATAAAGGAGTATCCACACTTTTATGTTACAGATACTTCAGGAATGAACGCTGCTGAAACAACAGCACTGCGTCGTCTCTGCTATCAAAAAGACGTGCAACTGGTGGTAGTCAAGAATACATTGTTTAATAAGGCTATCGAGGCCAGCGAAAGGAACATCGAAGGAATTGATGTTACCCTTAAAGGCGTATCCGCTATAATGTTTACCAATTCCGGTAACCTGCCGGCAAAACTGATCAAAGACTTTGCAAAGAAGACTCAACGTCCTGCGCTTAAAGGTGCTTTTGTTGAAGAATCAGTTTACGTTGGTGCAAATCAGCTGGATACTCTGGCTACAATCAAATCTAAAGAGGAACTGCTTGGCGACGTTATCGGTCTGCTTCAATCGCCGATCAAGAATGTTGTATCAGCACTTCAATCCGGTGGTACTACAATCCACGGACTCCTCAAAACTTTGGAAGAGAGAAACTAAAAAATTACTAACAGAAATTTAACACTTACAAAAATGGCAGATATTAAGAAGCTTGCAGAAGAATTAGTTAATCTTACTGTAAAAGAAGTTAATGAGTTAGCTACTATATTGAAAGATGAATATGGTATTGAGCCAGCTGCTGCTGCTGTAGCTGTTGCACCTGCTGCTGGTGGTGCTGCTGCTGAAGCTGCTGTACAAACTGAGTTTGACGTAATCCTGAAGTCTGCAGGCGGTTCAAAACTAGCTATCGTTAAGCTTGTTAAGGAAATGACTGGTGTTGGTCTGAAGGAAGCTAAGGAATTAGTTGACAAGGCTCCTACAGCTATCAAGGAAAAAGTAACTAAGGAAGAAGCTGAAGCATTAAAAACACAATTAGAAGAAGCTGGAGCAGAAGTTGAACTTAAGTAAGAAGATAACCTTATTATAAGGTATGTGGTTTAGGAATCCGCTTTGCGGAATCCTAAACCTTTTTATGCTTGTATGTTTTAAGTTCAATTAAATAGTTGATAGATGACTCCAAACACTGCCAAACGAATAAACTTTGCCGCCATTAAAAGTCAGTTTCCGTTTCCTGATTTTTTGGAGGTTCAGTTAAAATCATTCCGTGAATTCTTTCAGCTGGGGTCAACTCCGGAGGAAAGAAGGAAAGAGGGGTTATTTACGGTATTTCAGGAGAACTTCCCAATTTCTGATACCCGTAACAACTTTGTACTCGAGTTCCTGGATTATAACATCGATCCTCCACGTTATTCAATCGTGGAATGTATCGAACGCGGATTGTCCTACAGTGTGCCCCTCAAGGCTAAATTGAAGCTATACTGTACGGATCCCGAGCATGAAGATTTTGATACGGTTGTTCAGGATGTATACCTGGGTACCGTTCCCTACATGACTGAGAAGGGAAGCTTCATTATTAACGGCGCCGAACGTGTCGTTGTTTCACAGTTGCATCGTTCCCCCGGTGTATTCTTTGGACAAAGTATTCACGCCAACGGTACCAAACTTTATTCTGCCAGGATTATTCCATTAAAGGGTTCCTGGATTGAGTTCGCTACCGACATCAACAATGTGATGTATGCATACATCGACCGTAAGAAGAAACTTCCGGTAACTACATTGTTGCGTGCTATCGGTTTTGAAGGCGATAAAGATATTCTTGAAATATTCGGCCTGGCCGATGAGATTAAGGTATCTAAGGCTGCACTTAAGAAAGTTGTAGGCCGCAAACTCGCTGCAAGGGTTCTTAAATCATGGATTGAGGACTTTGTGGATGAGGATACCGGTGAAGTAGTTTCTATCGAAAGAAATGAGGTAATCATTGATCGTGAAACTATCCTCGAAAATGAACATATAGACGAGATTGTTGATTCAGGTGCTAAGACTATTCTGCTACACAAGGAATCTACAAGTGTCAGCGACTATGCACTGATTTACAATACTCTTCAAAAAGACCCATGTAACTCAGAAAAAGAGGCAGTTGTTTACATCTATCGTCAGTTGCGTAATGCAGATCCGCCGGATGATGCTACCGCACGTGACGTTATTGATAAACTGTTCTTTTCTGACAAGCGTTACGACCTTGGAGATGTTGGTCGCTACAGAATTAACAAGAAACTGGGTATCGACATTGACCTTGAGACAAGGATACTTACAAGGGAAGACATAATTGCTATTATCAAATATCTGATAGAGCTTGTCAATTCCAAGACAGATGTTGATGATATTGACCACTTAAGCAACCGTAGGGTGCGCACTGTGGGCGAACAGCTGGCCAATCAGTTTGGAGTCGGTTTGGCCCGTATGGCCCGTACTATCCGTGAACGTATGAACGTTCGCGATAATGAGGTCTTTACACCTATTGATCTTATCAACAGTAAGACTTTGTCTTCTGTAATCAACAGCTTCTTTGGAACAAACGCTCTGTCTCAGTTTATGGATCAGACCAACCCACTTGCTGAGGTTACTCACAAGCGCCGTATGTCGGCCTTGGGTCCTGGTGGTCTTTCAAGAGAGCGTGCTGGTTTCGAGGTACGTGACGTTCACTACACTCACTACGGACGTCTTTGCCCGATTGAAACACCTGAAGGTCCAAACATTGGTCTGATATCATCACTTTGCGTCTTTGCAAAGGTAAACAACCTCGGTTTTATTGAAACTCCTTATCGTAAGGTTACAAACAAGAAGGTTGATCTCAGCAACGACAGCGTTGTTTATCTGAGTGCTGAGGAAGAGGAAGCCAAGGTAATCGCCCAGGCAAATGCTCCCCTTGATGATGAAGGTTTCTTCGTCAATCCCAGGGTAAAAGCCCGTCTGGAAGGTGACTTCCCGCATATTGAAGCTGAAGAGGTAGATTTGATGGACGTTGCTCCCAACCAGATCGCTTCAGTTGCAGCTTCTCTGATTCCCTTCCTCGAACACAACGATGCTAACCGTGCCCTCATGGGATCAAACATGATGCGTCAGGCAGTACCTCTGCTTAGGCCTGCTGCTCCTATTGTTGGTACCGGTTTGGAAGAAACAGTAGCTCACGATTCACGTACGCAGATCCTTGCTGAAGGTGACGGTGTAGTTGAATATGTTGATGCTGAAGAAATAGTCATTCGCTACGACCTTACTGAAGATGATAAGTTCGTAAGCTTCGACCCGGAAACTAAGCGTTACAAGCTTACCAAGTTCCTCAAGACCAACCAGAATACCTGTATCAACCTAAAGCCTATCGTTAAGAAAGGTCAGAGGGTGCAGAAAGGTACTACCATGACTGAAGGTTATGGTACTGAAAATGGTGAACTTGCACTGGGTCGCAACCTCAAGGTTGCGTTCATGCCCTGGAAGGGTTACAACTTTGAGGATGCTATCGTAGTCAATGAAAAGCTGGTTAAAGAGGATATTTTTACCTCTATCCACATTGATGAGTACTCTCTTGAGGTGCGTGATACAAAACGAGGTCTTGAAGAGCTTACTGCCGACATTCCCAATGTCAGCGAAGAAGCTACTAAGGATCTCGATGAGAATGGTCTTATCAGAATTGGTGCCCATGTAAAACCAGGTGATATTCTGATTGGTAAGATCACTCCTAAGGGTGAAAGCGACCCGACTCCGGAGGAAAAGCTCTTAAGGGCTATCTTTGGGGAGAAAGCAGGCGACGTGAAGGATGCCTCGCTTAAGGCGCCGCCATCACTGCACGGTGTTATTATCGACAAAAATCTCTTCTCAAGGGTTATCAAGGACAGAAAAGTTCGTGCTTCTGAAAAGCCGATGCTGGCCAGGATTGAGGAAGAGTTTAACCGTGGGGTTGCCGAATTGACAACCCGCCTGGTTGACAAGTTGTTCACTTTGATCAACTCAAAGACTAGTCAGGGTGTCAAGGATTATATGGGAGTCGATGTAGTAGCTAAGGGTGTTAAGTTTACCCAAAAGGTATTACAGGAAATCGATTACCTGAATGTCAATCCACACAAGTGGACTACCGATAAGGATAAGAATGATCTTATTGCACGTGTAATCCACAATTTCAGGATCAAGTACAAGGAACTTGATGCTAAGGAAAAACGTCAGAAGTACAATGTCACAATTGGTGATGAGCTTCCAGCTGGTATAGTACAGCTTGCCAAGGTGTTTGTTGCCAAGAAGCGTAAGATCACCGTTGGTGATAAGATGGCGGGACGTCACGGTAACAAGGGTATTGTATCCCGTATCGTACGTCAGGAAGACATGCCTTTCCTTGCAGACGGAACTCCTGTAGATATTGTGCTTAACCCGTTGGGTGTGCCTTCTCGTATGAACCTTGGACAGATCTACGAAACAGTATTAGGTTGGGCCGGAGATGTTCTTGGTGTTAAGTTTGCCACTCCGATCTTTGATGGAGCTACTGAAGAAGACCTGAACAAGTACACAGACATGGCAGGTATTCCAAGTTTTGGTAAGACTTATCTGTACGATGGTGGCACAGGCGAAAAGTTCCACCAACCTGTAACAGTTGGTGTGATCTATATGCTTAAGCTGGGTCACATGATCGAAGACAAGATGCACGCTCGTTCTATAGGTCCGTACTCACTGATCACTCAGCAACCACTTGGTGGTAAGGCTCAGTTTGGTGGTCAGCGTTTCGGGGAAATGGAAGTTTGGGCACTCGAAGCCTTCGGTGCTGCCAATATCCTGCAGGAAATACTGACTGTCAAATCTGATGACGTTGTAGGTCGTGCCAAGGCCTATGAAGCAATTGTCAAGGGCGATCCGCTGCCAACACCAGGTATACCGGAATCACTCAACGTATTGATGCATGAAATGCGTGGTCTTGGTTTGAGTGTCAACCTTGAATAGATCTTCCGGTATTTGCCGGTATCACATTTTAAATAATTAATACTCGACTATATATGGCATTCAGGAGAGATCAGAAAGTCAAGAGTAATTTTACCAAGATATCTATAGGCTTGGCTTCACCTGAAGAGATATTGGAACGCTCCAGTGGGGAAGTTTTGAAGCCTGAGACTATCAACTACCGTACTTATAAACCTGAACGGGACGGCCTCTTTTGCGAGAGGATCTTCGGTCCGGTAAAGGACTATGAGTGCCACTGCGGTAAGTACAAGCGTATCCGTTACAGGGGTATTGTGTGCGACCGATGCGGGGTTGAGGTTACAGAAAAGAAGGTCCGCCGTGAACGCATGGGACATATCTCCCTTGTGGTCCCTGTGGCCCACATCTGGTATTTCCGTTCCCTGCCCAACAAGATTGGGTATTTGCTCGGTCTGCCGAGTAAGAAGCTCGATGCTATAATTTATTATGAAAGATATGTAGTAATCAATCCCGGTGTTAAAGAAGCCGACGGTATCCAGAAAATGGACTTTCTCACAGAAGAAGAATATCTGGATATTATTGATTCACTACCCAAAGGCAACCAGCAGTTGGATGACGATGATCCAAACAAGTTCATCGCCAGAATGGGAGCTGAGGCTCTCCATATGCTTCTTGAGCGTCTTGACCTTGATGAGTTGTCGTTTGACCTGCGTCACAGGGCAAACACTGAGACATCCCAACAAAGAAAGAATGAGGCTCTGAAGCGTCTGCAAGTTGTTGAGTCTTTCAGAGAATCTAAGGGCGTTAACCGTCCAGAATGGATGATTGTTAAGGTTGTACCTGTTACTCCTCCTGAATTGAGGCCTCTGGTACCCCTTGATGGTGGACGTTTTGCAACATCCGACCTCAACGATCTTTATCGTAGGGTAATCATCCGTAACAACCGTCTTAAGAGACTTATTGAGATAAAGGCTCCAGAAGTAATTCTCCGTAACGAGAAGCGTATGCTTCAGGAAGCTGTTGATTCATTATTCGACAACTCACGTAAGTCAAATGCTGTAAAGACTGATGCCAACCGTCCTCTCAAGTCTCTTTCTGACAGCTTGAAAGGTAAGCAGGGTCGTTTCCGTCAAAACCTGTTGGGTAAGCGTGTTGACTATTCTGCACGTTCGGTTATCGTTGTTGGTCCCGAACTAAAGATGCATGAATGTGGTCTTCCGAAGGATATGGCTGCTGAGCTTTATAAGCCTTTCATTATCAGGAAGCTTATTGAGCGTGGTATTGTCAAGACTGTAAAATCTGCAAAGAAGATTGTAGACCGTAAGGATCCCGTCGTATGGGATATCCTTGAAAATGTGCTGAAAGGACACCCGGTTTTGCTGAACCGTGCTCCAACTCTGCACCGTTTGGGTATTCAGGCTTTCCAACCCAAGCTCATTGAAGGTAAGGCTATTCAGTTGCACCCGCTTGCCTGTGCTGCGTTCAACGCAGACTTCGACGGTGACCAGATGGCTGTTCACTTGCCACTTGGCAATGCTGCTATCCTGGAGGCTCAGATGCTGATGTTGGGTTCTCAGAACATTCTGAACCCTGCAAACGGTGCTCCTATCACAGTACCTTCTCAGGACATGGTACTTGGTCTGTATTACATGACCAAGATGCGTCCAGGTGCTATGGGTGAAGGAACTATCTTCTATTCTCCCGAAGAAGCTAAAATATCTCTCAATGAAAGGAAGGTTGAATTACACGCTCTTGTAAAGGTTAAGATCAATGACCTTACAAAGGACGGTACACGTCAACCCAGAATAATTGAAACAACCGTAGGCCGTATCCTCTTCAATGAGGTTGTTCCTGCCAAGGTTGGCTATATCAATGAGCTTCTTACAAAGAAAGCTTTGAGGGATATTATCGGTAATGTATTTAAAGTATGTGGTGCTCCTGAGACTTCAGAATTCCTTGATGCAATCAAGAGCCTTGGATTTAAGATGGCGTTTGAGGGTGGTCTGTCATTCAACCTTCACGACGTATTGATTCCAGATGAAAAGGCTGCTCTTGTTAAAGAGGGTTATGAGGAAGTAGAGGAAGTACTGAACAACTATAACATGGGTTTCATTACCAATAATGAACGTTACAACGCCATTATTGATATTTGGACACACGTTAATGCCAGACTGACTCAGATCCTGATGGACAAACTGAGCAAGGACAAGCAAGGATTCAACTCCATCTATATGATGCTTGATTCAGGTGCCCGGGGTTCTAAAGAACAGATTCGTCAGCTTTCAGGTATGCGTGGTTTGATGGCTAAGCCTCAAAAATCAGGTGCTGATGGAGGACAAATCATCGAAAACCCGATTCTTGCAAACTTCAAGGAAGGTATGTCGGTACTTGAGTACTTTATTTCAACTCACGGTGCTCGTAAAGGTTTGGCGGATACCGCTCTTAAGACAGCTGACGCTGGTTATCTGACCCGTCGTCTTGTTGACGTTTCTCAAGATGTTGTCATCACCGAGGAAGACTGCGGTACTCTAAGAGGCTTGACTGCTACTGCAGTCAAGAGCAACGAAGAAGTTGTTGTTTCATTGTTCGAACGTATTCTTGGTCGTGTTTCTGTGCACGATGTATATCACCCACTTACTGGTGAAATCATTGTCAGGGCAGGTCAGGAAATATGTGAAGACGAGGCCACTATTATTGATGAATCACCAATTGAACGTGTTGAAATCCGTTCAGTTCTGACCTGTGAGTCCAAGAAGGGTGTTTGTGCCAAGTGTTACGGACGTAACCTTTCTACAGGTAATATGGTTCAGAAGGGTGAGGCTGTCGGCGTGATCGCTGCCCAGTCAATCGGTGAGCCTGGTACTCAGTTGACACTGCGTACATTCCACGTGGGTGGTACTGCAGGTAACATCACAACTGAAAATAGTCTGTATGCACGTTACGACGGTATTGCCGAGTTCGAGGAACTGCGTACAGTACCTTATACAACTGAAACAGGTGATGAAGTTGACGTCGTTATCGGTCGTCTGGCTGAATTGCGTATTATTGACAAGAATACCAATATCGCACTGACCACACATCCGATCCCTTATGGTGCCAAACTGCATATCAAGCCTGGTCAGGAAATCAAGAAAGGTGATGTAATCAGTGAATGGGATCCTTGGAATGCTCTTATTATCAGTGAAAGAAATGGTAAGGTAGTATTTGAAAACCTTATCGACGGTATCACTTATAAGGAAGAGTCTGACGAGCAAACAGGATTCCGTGAAAAGGTTATCATCGAAAGCCGTGATAAGTCAAAGAACCCAAGTGTACAGATCGTTTCAGAAACCGGAGAGGTTCTGCGTTCATACAACTTGCCTGTAGGTGCTCACATTGCCGTTGATGAAGGAGAAGAAATCAAACAAGGTGAAATCCTTGCCAAGATTCCTAGAGCTTTTGGTCGTGCCGGTGACATCACCGGTGGTCTTCCAAGAATCACCGAGCTATTTGAAGCTCGTAATCCTTCTAATCCGGCAGTCGTTTCTGAAATTGACGGTGAGGTAACCTTTGGTAAAGTTAAGAGAGGAAACCGCGAAATCATTATTACTTCCAAGACCGGTGAGGTTAAGAAGTATCTCGTACCTCTCTCCAAGCAGATCCTTGTTCAGGAAAACGACTACGTACGCGCCGGTACTCCATTGTCTGACGGTGCAACTACTCCTGCCGACATTCTGGCCATCAAAGGTCCGACAGCCGTTCAGGAATACATCGTCAATGAAGTTCAGGACGTTTACCGCCTGCAGGGTGTTAAGATCAATGACAAGCACTTCGAAATCATCGTTAGACAGATGATGCGTAAGGTTGAAATTGATGACCCGGGTGATACTCGCTTCCTTGAAAAGCAAGTTGTTGACAAGATCGAATTCATGGAAGAAAACGACAATATCTGGGGTAAGATGGTTGTTGTGGATGCTGGTGATTCTAAGTCACTGCGTCCAGGTCAGATCATCCCTGCACGTCGTCTCCGTGATGAGAATTCACAACTTAAAAGACGTGACCTCAAACCGGTTGTTGCCCGTGAGGCAGTTCCCGCTACATCCAGCCAGGTTCTACAGGGTATCACTCGTGCTGCACTGCAAACCAACAGCTTTATGTCAGCTGCTTCCTTCCAGGAAACAACAAAGGTACTCAACGAAGCTGCTATTCAGGGCAAGGTTGATAACCTCGAAGGTCTTAAGGAAAACGTTATCTGCGGACACCTTATTCCTGCCGGTACAGGACTACGTGAATATGAAAATATAATCGTCGGTTCTCGTGCAGAATATGAGAAACTTGTCGGTGGTAAAGTGGAGACTGAAAGATTTGCTGAATAAGATTAGCAAGTCCACTATAGATAGAAAAAG
>JGI24503J29689_10001529_pt1 | contig 10276 bp, 9 predicted proteins | sample BioPla3RNA2_FD_29689 | JGI IMG/M metagenome (IMG submission 29689)
ACTTCCGGTTAACTCCACCAGCTGGTTGAGTATCCACCCCAGCCCCCCGGCCAGCCAATCCATAATCGCACCCAATGCTAAGTCCTCCAATCAGTTAAGGAACGGGATCAAATCCTCCCGGATGCCAGGGATGGCATCTGCCAATTCTCTTCATGGCTAACCACAGTCCCCTCCAGCCGTGCTTGTTGATGGCCAGGAGGGCATATTCTGAACAGGTGGGATAAAACCGGCAGCTCCTGGGTAAGAGCGGCGAAACAAACCTTTGATAGCCCCTAATGAGCAAAGTTACCAGCTTAAGCATGCTCTTCACCGCTCCCGGCTGAACCCGCTGCGCCTTCCAGAAGGCCGCTCCTTTTCAGAGTGCAGCGGAGATCCCCCTTCAAGTCCGCGAAACTGGCGCCCACCGCGCTCCGTTTCGCCCCAATCACCACATCATAGCCAGGCGAGAACTGGTTTGTTAGTTCCTGCACAATCGCTTTCAGTCTTCTCCTAACCTTATTGCGGGTCACAGCGGTACCTAACTTTTTGCTCACAGCAAAGCCCACGCGGCTAGCTGTCTTCCCGTTGGGCAGGGCAGATACCACAACGTATCTGCCAAAACAAGGGGTCCCCTTTTTGTAGACAAAAGAAAACTCGCGGGGATTCCTCAATCGCTCCACGCTGAAACCTCCTGAGTACCCGCACTGCGTTAGGCACTGATGATTTTCCGCCCCTTCCTGCGCCGGCGAGCCAACACCCTCCGGCCTCCGGGGGTGCTCATTCTAGCACGAAAGCCATGAATACGCTTCCTTCTGAGCGTCTTAGGCTGAAAAGTCCGCTTCACGCTGAGTCCTCCCTTCACAACACCTTCTAACATGACATTCAAAGCGATTATATCTTATTCTTGAAAAGGGTGTCAATAGCAACGCCCCCTCCGCTACAGTTATGCACAAATGAACACAGAATCATCCACAATCTGCCCACATGGTTGTGGATAACTGGAGTAAACACATGTTCCCAGCACCGATTTGCCCACCAAAACACGGTTTTTTATCCACAGGTTGTTGATAACTTGGGGATAACCCCGCTTTTGGCGGCTGTGGAAAACTTACCATTGACCCTTTAAGCAGGGTTTGAAAATTCGGCAGACAATTTCGCCACTTTTGCGAAACGCCGCTGTGGTCAACCTGTGCAAAACTTTGGGGAAAAATAAACGGTTGTCCACACCTAGCTTAGTTAACGCGAAACCCCAGCTCCCTGTGGAAAAGCTGTTGAACTTGTGGATAAATCCCTGTATGATGGGTGTGGACAACCTTTCAAAAAGCCTCTTTTTGTGCATAACTTGCGCGCAACCTGAGGATGAGTCAGGGCGCGCAAGCAGGATACTGTGGATAAATCAAGAACTTAACTTGAGGAGATCGAGTCATGGGGAGGGTACGCAATGGATCAACTGAACCAATTGAGACTGGTTTGGGAAGAAGTCCTGAACATTATGGCCGCCGATCTGCCCGAGCGGTCTTTCGATGCCTGGCTGAAGGACAGCCGACCAGTCCATCTCGATGGTAATACTTTATATGTAGAGTTCCCCAATGAGTTTACCAAAGACTGGGTGGAAGCCCGCTATGTAAACCCTCTCACCAGGACTCTGCGGCAGGTCACCAACAGAGATTGGGACATCAAGTTCACCATCCCGGAAGGAGTCAAGTCCCTGGGTTCTCCCGGCGCTGCCGGGACAAGGAACGCGCCAAGCGGGAACTGGTCTCAAAACCGCGTACAGCGCAGCGAGGAGGTTCCTCCCGCGCCGCCCCCCCGGTCATCGGTGCTCAATCCGCGATATACCTTCGATTCCTTCGTGGTGGGCAACTCCAACCGTTTTGCCCACGCTGCTTCCCTGGCGGTGGCGGAAGGGCCGGCCAAGGCGTACAATCCCCTCTTTATCTATGGAGGGGTGGGGCTCGGCAAAACCCATTTGATGCACGCCATTGGGCACTATGCCCTGGAGCAGAACCCCAATATCTCAGTGGTGTATGTCACCTCGGAGACTTTTACCAATGATCTGATCTCAGCCATCGGCAAGAAGTCCATGGTTGATTTCAGGAACAAATACAGAAATGCGGACATTTTGCTCATCGACGATATCCAGTTCGTGGCGGGGAAAGAGTCAACCCAGGAAGAGTTCTTCCATACGTTCAACGCGCTTTACGAAGCCAACCGCCAGCTGGTGATCTCCTCGGACAGGCCTCCCAAGGATATCCCCACTCTCGAGGAGCGGCTGCGCAGCCGTTTTGAGTGGGGCCTCACTGCGGACATCCAGCCGCCGGATATCGAGACCCGCATCGCTATCCTGCGCAAGAAGGCCAAGGATGACAACCTGGTCATCGATCAAGAAATCCTCAGCTACATCGCCACCCACGTCCAATCCAACATCAGGGAGCTGGAAGGAGCACTGGTAAGGGTGACCGCCCATGCCAACTTGCACAATGCGCCCCTTAGCTTGGAGACGGTGGCAGAAGCTTTGAAAGACATCTTGAAAGCCCCTGTGCACCAGCCGGTGACCATTGAAGGTATTATGGAGATTGTGGCTGATTACTACGCCATCAAAGTTTCAGAGCTGAAGTCTAAGCGCCGCACGAGGAACATCACTTTCCCCCGGCAGATCGCCATGTATCTAGCCCGGGATCTTACGGATAGTTCCCTGCCCGAGATAGGACAGGCTTTTGGCGGACGCGACCACTCCACGGTGATCCATGCCGTTGAAAAGATCGAAAGCGAGCTCAAACTGGATCCTTCGCTGCACAATACGATCACGGAGTTAATCAGTCTGATCCGCAGGGGTTGAGCATAAGCTGTGGAAAAGCTTGGGGATAGCTTTTTTGGCGATTTGGCCTTTGTTGGCGTTGTGGATAACGCGCGGAAGTATTCAACAGGTTGTCCGTCTGCCAAAATCCAACTCTGTCGGGCCAAAACCAGTTTTCCACATTTAAACAGCCCCTACTACTACTCCTACTATTAAAGATCTTTATAAACTACCAAGAAGAGCCGCGCGCGAGTAATCCACAGGAGGTAAAGCCATGCAATTTCAGATCAAATGTTCCGACTTGTTGAGCAGTGTTGCCATTGCCGAACGAGCCATATCCACAAACGATCAAACTCCCGCCTTAACAGGACTGCATCTATCAGCAAACGAAGACTCTGTTACCCTAACTGCAAATAACCTGCAGATCGCTGTTCAAACCAAAGCTCCCTGCCAAGTTTTTGAACCGGGAGAACATATCGTCAGCGGCAAACTTTTCTGCGAATTGGTGCGCAAGCTGCCTAACGAACCGGTGACCATCAAATGGCAGGATGGCCAGGTTTTGGTAAGTGTAGACACCATGGAGTTTGCCCTAAACACCATTGTGGACGATGAATTTCCAGAATACCCCAATTGCCAAGATAGGGTGATGAGCTTAACAGACTATGAACTAGAGCGCTTGATCCGCCACAGCGTGTTTGCGGCCTCCAACGATGAGCACAAACCGATTTTCATGGGAGTTCTGGTGGAGATCGCCAATCAGGGTATTAACTTCGTAGCCACCGATTCCAACCGCCTTTCCTTCGTCCGAGCCCAGACCGGCCAGACGCATCTGGATCAAGGCGAGTACATAGTACCGAAGATCAACCTTATCGAGTTGGTACGCTGCTTGCCCATGACGGAAACCATGGTGGATGTGTTCTACGGCGACAACCAGCTGGCGTTCCGTTTTGAAGATACCATCTTCACCACCCGCCTTATCGACGGTCGGTTCCCCAGATACCTCTCTGTGCTCTACACGGATCAGGAAACCGCCATAATCGTGAAAAGGCAGAAGTTGATCCAGGCCCTGGAGCGGGCTGCCCTGTTTGGGCGCGCCGATGAAGCTCCCGTCTTGATTCAAGTTAACGAAGGCATACTAGAAGTGGCTACCACCTCCAGGCTGGGTAAGTCCCAGGAGCAGTGCAATGTTGAGCAGCGCGGCCCGCAGCAGCAGGCTGCCTATGCCCCCAAGTTCCTCTTGGATATGCTCAAAACCATGAGCGGGGATCAAGTGGAGTTTCGTTTCGAAGGGACCAGGCAGGCTCTGATCAAGGCGGAAGACAGCGATGATCACCTCTACGTTGTCATGCCCATGAGAATCTGACAAGAGAAGAGGATTGGTTTCTGTGAAGGAAATAGCCATCAAAACAGATGCTATCCAACTCGATCAATTCCTAAAATGGGCCAGCATCGTCTCCACGGGAGGGGAAGCGAAGCGGCTAATCCAGGAGGGAATGGTCAAGGTAAACGGCCGGGTGGAAACGGCGCGCTCACGCCAGCTGCAGCCTGGAGCTGTGGTAGAAGTGGGCGGGGAGACTTTCCTAGTTGGGTCGGAGAGTTGAATGAGGCTGGAATCCCTTTCCCTTCAGGACTTTCGGAATTACGAACGTGTCAGCCTGGAACTGAATCCCGGGCTGAACATCTTCGTGGGCGATAATGCCCAGGGGAAAACCAACCTCCTGGAGGCCGTGTATGTATTGGCCCTGAGCAAGTCCTATCGAGCGGCGCGGGATACAGATCTGATTAGGCAGGGAGCCGACCGTGCAGTGGCAGTTGCCCGGGTGAGGAGGCTGGCCGCCGTGGAGCTGGGCTTTGTGCTCAGCCATACGGACAAGAAACGTCTGTTGGTGAACCAGAAAGCCACCACGGCTAACCGCTTTGTGGGGAACCTCAACGCTGTGCTCTTCAGCCCCGACAGCCTTCAGTTGGTGAAAGGCGCACCTTCAGATCGGCGCCGCTTTTTGGATGTCCAGATCTGCCAGATCGATCCGGTGTACCGCAAGACGCTCCTGGAGTACCAGCGGGTAGTACGCCAGCGCAACAGCCTGCTCAAAGCGGCCCAGGAAAGCCGGGCTCACCTAAATCAGCTGCCCGCTTGGGATAGGCAGCTGGTGAACCTGGGCAGCCAGGTGATGCAGCGCCGGCGCACCGTGGTGGCGAGCCTGCAGAATATTACCCGGGGAATTCACGGGGAGATCAGCCAGGACCGGGAAGAACTCCAGTTGATATACCAGCCCTTCTTTGCGGAGAACGGATACAGCCAGTCTGAAGGGGACAGGCAGGAAGAAGAAGAGCTGAAAGCCATCTTCAGACAGGAGCTCCAAAGGCTGCGCCGGGAGGAGATCCGCCGCGGCTGCACCCTGGTTGGGCCCCAGCGGGATGACTTGCTCTTTGTGGTTAACGGCATGGATCTGAAGAAGTATGGCAGCCAAGGCCAGCAGAGAAGCGCGGTGCTCGCCTGCATTTTAGCTGAACTCGAGCTCATGTATGGGGAAACCGGGGAGTATCCAGTGGTTCTTTTGGACGATGTCATGAGCGAGTTGGATCAAAACAGGAGGCTGCAGCTCTTGACCCTCCTCAACGACAAAGCCCAGACCATAGTTACCACGACGAGCCTGGCTAGCTTTCCCGCGGAGCTGGTGCAGAGGGCTGCCGTCTACAGAATTGAGCGGGGAAGGATCGCATGAGGGGAGCGGGAACATGTTTCTGCACATTGGCGGCGATGTTATGATCCCAATGAAAGACATGATCGGCGTTATTGATCTGAGCCGTCAGGATTCGCCGATAAACTTAGAATTTCTAAAAACTGCAGACGAAGAGGGTTTTGTGGTACAATTAACAGGGAAACCCGCTTCACTAGTAATCTGCACTAAGCAAGTCTATCTGTCGCCCATCTCTACCCAAACACTTCAGAAAAGGGCACGCAGAAGTTTCGAGCAGACAGAATAAGGAGAGTTGATAGTTTGGACAAGAACAAGGCTCCTAATAATTATACAGCGGACCAAATCCAGGTCTTGGAGGGCCTGGAAGCGGTGCGGCTCCGGCCGGGCATGTACATCGGCAACACCCATGTGGGCGGTTTGCACCACCTCTTCCAAGAGGTGGTTGACAACTCCATCGATGAGGCCATGGCCGGCTACTGCGACCGCATCGATGTGGTCATCCACGAAGATGGCTCACTGTCCGTGCGGGACAACGGCAGCGGCATCCCCGTGGAGGTCCACTCCAAGACAAAGCTTTCCACCCTGGAAACGGTGCTCACCATCCTCCATGCGGGCGGTAAGTTTGGCCAGGAAGGTGGACACTACAAAGTCTCAGGGGGACTCCACGGTGTGGGGGTGTCCGTTGTTAACGCGCTCTCCGAGTGGCTGGAGGCCCAGGTCTGGTACAATGGGCGCCATTATCTGCAGAGATATGCCAGGGGAGTGGCCCAAGGACCGGTCCAGGATTTAGGAGCTACCAAGGAGCGGGGGACTCTAATCCGCTTCATGCCCGATGCCCAGATCTTCCAGACCATCGATTTCCAGGCAGAGATCATCGTGTACCGCCTGCGGGAACTGGCCTTTTTGAACAAGGGCATTACCATCACTTTTGAGGATCGGCGCATCAAGCGCCAGCACCGCTTTTTGTACAAGGGCGGCATTGTTTCCTACGTCAATTATCTGAACCGCAACAAGACGGTGCTGAACAGAAACCCCATCTACATCTCCGGCGACAGAGACGGCGTGGAAGTGGAGGCTGCCATTCAGTACAATGACAGCTACGCTGAAACCATGATCAGCTTTGCCAATAACATCAACACCCACGAAGGCGGCACCCACATGGTGGGCTTTCGCAGCGCCCTCACGCGCACCATCAACGACTACGCCCGCCGCAGGAATTTCCTGAAGAACTCCGATGAGAATTTCAGCGGCGACGACGTTCGCGAGGGATGCACTGCCTTGATCAGCGTGCGTGTGAAGGACCCGCAGTTTGAAGGCCAGACCAAGACCAAGCTGGGCAACAGCGAAATCAGGGGCATCGTGGAATCTCTGGTGAACGAGGCTTTGGCTTCTTTCCTAGAGGAGAACCCAACGGAGGCCAAGCGCATCGTGGAAAAATGCATTCAGGCCTCTAGGGCTAGGCAAGCGGCGCGCAAGGCCAGGGAGCTGACCAGGCGCAAGAGCGCCCTGGAAATATCGTCTTTACCGGGTAAACTGGCCGACTGCAGCATCACAGATCCGGAGCTTTGCGAGATCTTCATCGTGGAGGGAGACTCCGCTGGAGGTACGGCGAAGCAGAGCAGGGATCGGCGCTTCCAGGCCGTGTTGCCCTTAAGGGGCAAGATTTTGAACGTGGAAAAGGCGCGGCTGGATAAGATCCTGAGCAATGCAGAAATCAGATCCATGGTCACAGCCTTTGGTACCGGCATCGGCGAGGATTTTGACATTACCAAGGCACGCTACCACAAAATCGTGCTCATGACCGACGCCGACGTGGACGGTGCCCATATCCGCACACTGCTTTTGACTTTCTTCTACCGCTACATGCGTCCCCTGTTGGAGCAGGGCTATGTGTACATCGCCATGCCTCCCCTCTACGGAGTGCGCAAGGGGAAGGAGATCTACTATGCCTACGATGAGGAGGAACTGGATCAGATCCTGGAGCGCATTGGCCGTTCTGGCGTAATTATCCAGCGCTACAAAGGGCTCGGTGAGATGAACGCGGAGCAGCTCTGGGATACTACCATGGACCCCGAGAAACGCACCATTCTGCAGCTTTCAGTGGACGACGCCATTTTGGCCGATGACATCTTCACCACTCTCATGGGCGAAAAGGTGGAGCCCCGCCGGGAGTTCATCGAGGCCCATGCTGCGGAAGCGACTAATATAGACATTTAACCGGGGGTGTATTTACTTGAGCATCAATCTTAGCAGCGGAAAAATAGTCCCCGTTAAGATCACCGAGGAAATGAAAACCTCGTATATCAACTACGCCATGAGCGTAATCGTTGAGCGCGCCCTGCCCGACGTGCGGGACGGCTTAAAACCTGTACAGCGCCGAATTCTTTATTCCATGCTGGAATTGGGCAACCGCCCAGACCGACCGCATAAAAAGTCAGCGCGTATCGTTGGCGAAGTCATGGGTAAATACCATCCCCATGGCGACTCAGCCATCTACGATGCCATGGTGAGGATGGCCCAGCCCTTCTCTTATCGCTACATGCTGGTGGACGGACACGGCAACTTCGGCAGCGTGGACGGAGATCCTCCTGCCGCCATGCGCTACACCGAGGCCAGACTCTCGCCTTTGGCCATGGAAATGCTTAGGGACATCGATAAGGATACGGTGGACTTCTATCCCAACTTCGATGACTCCCTGGAGCAGCCCGTGGTGCTGCCCAGCAAGTTCCCCAACCTGCTGGTGAACGGGGCATCGGGGATTGCTGTGGGTATGGCCACCAACATCCCTCCGCATAACCCTCTGGGGAAGTGATCGATGGTTTGATCGCGCTCATTGATAACCCCGACATCGATATCCGGGGATTGATGAAGTACATCAAAGGCCCTGATTTCCCCACAGGCTCCATCATCCAGGGCAGGGAAGGGATCAGGGAAGCGTACAGCACAGGGCGCGGACGCATCCGCGTGCGGGGTAAGACCCAAATTGAGCAGCTTTCCAACGGTAAGACCCGCATCCTCATTACCGAGCTGCCCTATCAGGTGAACAAGGCTCGCTTGATCGAAAAGATCGCCGAATTGGTGAGGGATAAGCGGGTGGACGGCATCACCGACCTCAGGGACGAATCGGACAAGACAGGTATGCGCATTGTGATCGAGCTGCGCCGGGACGCTTCTCCCCATGTGGTGCTCAACCGCCTGTACAAACACAGCCAGCTGGAAGACACCTTCGGCGTGATCATGCTGGCCTTGGTGGACAACGAACCGAAGGTCATGAACCTGAAGGAGGTTCTGAACCATTACCTGGATCACCAAAAAGAAGTGGTGCTCAGGCGGACCCGTTTTGAGCTGCGTAAGGCGGAAGAGCGGGCCCATATCCTGGAAGGCTACCGTATCGCCTTGAACAACATCGATGAGATCATCGCCATCATCCGGGCAGCCTATGATGATGCTAAGGAGCGCTTGATGGATCGTTTCGGCCTTTCCGAACGCCAAGCCGTGGCTATCCTGGACATGCAGCTGCGCCGGCTCAGCGGGCTGGAGCGGGAAAAGATTGACCAGGAGTATGCCGAGCTGATGAAGACCATTGAGCGGCTCAAGGCCATCCTGGGCGACATGAACCTGGTCTACCAGATCATCAAAGACGAACTTACGGAGATTAAGGAGAAGTTTGCCGATCCCCGGCGCACCAAGATCGGCCTTTCCGTGGGCGATCTGGAAGACGTGGATCTCATCGCCGAGGAGGACATCGTGGTCACCCTGACCCACCACGGGTACATTAAGCGCCTCCCCGTGGACACTTACCGGGCCCAGAGGAGGGGCGGTAGGGGAATCACTGCCCTGAGGGCCAAAACCGACGATTTCGTGGAGATGCTCTTTGTGGCCAGCACCCACAGCTACGTCCTCTTCTTTACCAACAAGGGACGGGTTTACCGCCTGCGGGGGCATGAAATACCTGAAGCGGGCCGCAACGCCCGGGGCTTCGCCGTGGTCAACCTGATCAGCTTCGAGCCCGGCGAGCGTATTCAGGCCACCATACCCATTTCCGATTACAACGATGATCAGTATCTGGTCATGGCCACCCGCAGCGGGATTGTCAAAAAGACCGCCCTCAAAGAGTTTGACACCAACCGCAGCGGCGGCTTGATCTGCATCACCCTAGTTGACGACGATGAACTGGTGGGGATCGAGTTAACCGATGGCAGTTCAGAGCTGATGCTGGTGACCAAGTACGGCCAGGCCATCCGTTTTGCTGAAGAACAGATCCGGCCCATGGGACGCACAGCCCAAGGGGTAATGGGAATTCGCCTCGATGACCGGGACGAAGTGGTGAGCTTGGCGGCGGCCAGTGACGACGCTGAGCTGTTAGTCGTTACGGAAAAGGGTTATGGAAAGCGCACTGCCATCAGCGAATATCCTCTCCAGAACCGGGCCGGCAAAGGCGTGATCACCCTCAAAAAGAACGAACGCACAGGCCCCGTAGTGGGGGCACAGGTGGTCCGGGAGGGGAATGAGATCATGCTCCTCTCCATTGAGGGCATCATGATCCGCCTGAAGGTAGCAGAGATTTCCCTCCAAGGGCGGAACACCCAGGGAGTTACCCTGATGCGCTTGGACGAAAACGACCGCGTGGTGGGCGTGGCTGACATTGTGGGCAAGGAAGAAGAAGAGGACGAGTAAGGCTGTAGGCACCGTAAGCACGGTTTTTTGCAAAATTGCTGGTTAGAGGCGTGTCAAGTAAAAACGAAAATGTCCCAAAAGACCCAAAACATTAGCACCGAAGTTTTGGTGCAGAGTGACT
>JGI24503J29689_10022478_pt1 | contig 10260 bp, 10 predicted proteins | sample BioPla3RNA2_FD_29689 | JGI IMG/M metagenome (IMG submission 29689)
TTTAAAGATGTAGAGAAAAGATTTAAAGATATGGGATTTAATCGTGTTTTTCCACCAGGAACACCTTTTGAAGATACATTAGTTTGGGTAATAGAGGATCTAAAGGCTTTAGAAGCAAAAGGAAAATGAAATATTTATTATTAGATTTTGGATCTACTTATACTAAATTAACTGCTGTTGATATAAGTAAAGCTAAAGTTATTGGCCATACAGATGCTATAACTACAATTAATACTGATATTAAAGATGGTTATCATGAATGTTTTAAAAAGTTAGAAGCTAAAGTTGGTAAGCAAAAATATGATAAGATTATTGCTTGTTCTTCAGCTGCTGGTGGATTAAAGATGGCAGCAATAGGTTTAGTTGAAAGTTTGACAGTAGAAGCAGCAAGAAGAGTTTGTCTTGGCGCAGGAGCTAAAGTTGATTTAGTTGTTTCAGGTAGAATCAATAAAAGCCAAATGGAAGTTATTACTTCAGGTAAAATTGATATTGTTTTACTTGCGGGGGGAACTGATGGTGGAGACCGTGATACAGTACTTGAGAATGCTAAAAGGCTTGCTCAAGCTAAGGTCAAAGTTCCAATTATTTATGCAGGTAATAAAGAATGTCAAGATGATATTAGTGAGATTTTAAGTGAAGCTAAGATTAAACCTTATACTTGTGAGAATGTAATGCCTCTTTTAAATCAATTAAATATTAAAAATACTCAAGAAGTTATTCGTGAAATCTTTATGGGTAATATTATTAAAGCTAAAGGAATTGGAAAAATTGAAGAAGAAATAGACGAAGTTATTTTCCCAACACCAAAAGCTGTTTTAGAAGCAGCGACATTATTAGCTGATGGATATTTAGATGAAGAAGGCTTAGGAGATATTATTTTAGTTGATGTAGGTGGAGCTACAACAGATATTTATTCTATTGCTTCAGGTGCACCATCTAAAGTTTCTGTCTTACAAAGAGGATTAGAAGAACCTTATGCTAAGAGAACGGTAGAAGGTGATTTAGGGATGAGATATTCTGCTTTAGGTATTTTAGAAGCTTTAAGTTTAGAAGAGCGAAAGAAATATTTAAAAGATGGAATTGATATTGAAAAAGAAGCTAAAAAAAGACATGATAATATTGAGTTTTTACCAGTAACTGATTATGATTTTAAAGTCGAAAAAGAAATGGCTAAGGTTGCTTTAGATAATGCAATTTCAAGACATGTAGGTTTTTTAGAATCTGTTTATACTCCATTTGGAGTAATGGAATATCAAACTGGAAAAGACTTAACAAAAGTAAAGTTTGTTATTGGTACTGGTGGGGTATTAATCAATAGCAAAGATACGAAAGATATTTTAAGTTCTATTACTTATACTTTAAAAAAACCAAACGAATTAAGACCATTAAAAAGTAGAGTTTATGGTCGATAAAAGTTATATTTTATCAGCTATGGGACTATTAAGTATTGATTATCCAGAAGTAGCTTTAAAAATTATGAAAGAAGAAATTGTGAAGTTATGAAAGTAAGAAATAAAAAATGGACTGAAGAAGAATTCTTAAAAGTTAGAGAAGAAGTATTAAAGTCATGGAAGACTGGATCATCTCCACTTTTAAATTTTGAGGTTTCAATTCCTTATCTAAAGAGTTTGCCGAAAGAAGAAGAATATGGCTTATGTTTTAAATGAAGCTAAGAGTAAAGGTAGAACTTTAGTTCAACCTAGAGCAGGTGTAGCTAGTTTAGATAAACATATCGAACTATTACAAAAGTTAGAGAAAGCAGGAGCTGATGCTCTTCCTTCTACAATCGATTCATACACTAGACTTAATCGTTATGAAGAAGCAGAACGTGGTTTAGAAGAAAGTAATAGAGTTGGTAAGAGTATGCTTAATGGCTTTCCAGCTGTAAATCATGGAGTTGAAGCGTGTAGAAAGGTTGTAGAAAGTGTTAATGTTCCTGTTCAAGCAAGACATGGTACTCCTGATTCAAGACTTCTAGCGGAGATTGTTCATGCAGCTGGCTTTACTTCTAATGAAGGTGGAGCTATTTCTTATAATTTACCTTATGCTAAGTCAGTATCATTAGAAGATACAATTTACTATTGGCAATATTGTGATCGCTTAGTAGGTTACTATGAAGATCATGGTGTTAGGTTAAATAGGGAACCTTTTGGACCATTAACTGGAACTTTAGTTCCTCCTTGCATTACTAATGTAATTGGAATAATTGAAGCACTTTTAGCTGCTGAGCAAGGAGTAAAAAACATTACTGTTGGTTATGGTGAAGGTGGAAACTTTTCTCAAGACTTAGCTGCTATCAATGCTTTACAAGATCAAACAGAATATTATTTATATAAATATGGATATAAAGATGTTGAGGTTACAACTGTATTTCATCAGTGGATGGGAGGTTTTCCTCAAGATGAATCTGAAGCAATTGGTTTAATTTCAATGGCATCAACTGTAGCTGCTTTATCTAAAGCTACAAAAATGATTTCAAAAACACCTCATGAATCTGTAGGCGTACCTACAGCTGATGCTAACAGTATGGGAATTAAAGCATCAAAGTATATTTGCAATATCTTAAAAGATGAACCATGCCCAGTTAGTGATAGATATTATGATGAATACTATCAAATTACAAAAGAAGTAGATTGTTTACTTGCTAAAGTTTATGAAGTTGGTGAAGGTGACTTAGCTGTTGGTGTAGTAAAAGCATTTGAATATGGAATTTTAGATATTCCTTTTGTGCCTAGTAATTATAATGCAGGTAAGGTATTACCAGCAAGAGATAATAAAGGTGCGATTAGAATTTTAGAATTTGGTAATTTAGGATTAGATGAAGAAATTAAAGATTTCCATAGAAGGAAACTAAAGATAAGAGGACAAGCAGAAGGAAGAGAAGTGTCAATGCAAATGACAATTGATGATATTACTGCTGTATCACGTCAAGAATTAATAGGTAGACCAAGAAAGGATAAATGATGAAAATAAAAGACGTTTTATTTACAAAATCTTACACGGGATTTTATTTTGATGATCAAAAAGCAATTAAAGCTGGAGCTAAAAATGATGGTTTTAACTATTTAGGAGAGCCAAAGACTTTAGGATTTACAAAGATCAGACAAGCTGGAGAAGCTGTTTCCATTCAAATTATTTTAGAAGATGGTAGTGTTGGTTATGGTGATTGTGCTGCTGTTCAGTATAGTGGTGCAGGTGGAAGAGACCCTTTGTTTTTAGCTGATGATGCAATCAAGTTTTTAGAAAAAGAAATTAAGCCACTACTTTTAAAAGAAGACTTTAGTGAGTTTAAGAGTTTAGCTGAAAAATATGACCATTTAGTAATTAATGGAAAAAGATTACACACTGCGATTCGTTATGGTGTAACTCAAGCTATTTTATCTGCAGTTGCAGCCTCACATAAAGTAACGATGGCTGAAGTTGTAAGAAAAGAATATAAGATTAAAGAAAAAGAATATAAACCAGTTCCCGTATTTACTCAAAGCGGTGATGATCGTTATGTAAATGCAGAGAAGATGATTATTAAAGAAGCAGAGATTTTACCTCATGCTTTAATTAATCATGTAGAGACTAAATTAGGTAAAAAAGGTGAAATCTTAAAAGAGTATTTAGTGTGGCTTAAAAATAGGATTAAGAGTTTAGGTAAAGAAGGTTATAATCCAATTATTCAAATTGATGTTTATGGTACAATTGGATTAGCATTTAATAACGATGTTAAGAAAATGACTGAGTATTTAATTGATCTAGAAAAAACTGTAGCACCTTTAAGTTTAAGAATTGAAGGTCCAGTTGATGTAGATTGTAGAGAAGAGACAATGGCACTATTAAGAGATATAAGAAAAGCTTTAGAAGCAAAGCAAAGTAAAGTAGAAATTGTAGCTGATGAATGGTGTAATACTTTAGAAGATATTAAGTACTTTGCAGATAATAAAGCAGGTCATATTTTGCAAATTAAAACTCCTGATTTAGGTGGTATTAATAATACAATTGAAGCAATTTTATATTGCAATAAAAAAGGAATTGGGTCTTATTGTGGTGGAACATGTAATGAAACAGACATTTCCGCAAAAACAACAACACAAATTGCTCTTGCCTGCTCTGCAAGCCAAATCCTTGCAAAACCTGGTATGGGAGTAGATGAAGCATTGATGCTTGCACGTAATGAAATTGCAAGAGTATGTGCTGTAGCTAATTGGAGAAGAAAATGAAAGGTATTGCTGGAACATTAGAATCTAATGATTGCCTTATTACAGTAGAAATTAGTAGCAAGTTAGAGATCATCATTAATAGTCCAGTAGCTTACCTTTATGAAGATGAAATAAAAAAGACTATTTTAGAAGTTTTAAAAAATGAGAAAAAAGAAAAGCTAAAGATAGTGATGGAAGATAAAGGAGCACTAGATTATACAATTAGAGCTAGATTAATTGCCGCGATAAGGAGGATGAAGTAATGAGAAGAAGTTTACTTTTTGTTCCTGGGGATAATCCAGGTATGCTTCAATCAGCTGGTGTTTATAACGCTGATGCAATTATCATTGACTTAGAAGATTCAATTGCTCTTTCTAATAAAGATAGTGCCCGTATTTTAGTAAATGAGTTTTTAAAAGATCATAAATTAGAAAAGGAAGTTATTATTAGAGTCAATAGTTTTGATAGTTCTTATTATAAAGAAGATTTAGAACTCTTAGTATCTGATAATATCGATACAATATTACTTCCAAAAGCTGATTTAGAAAATACAGTTAAATTAGATGCTCTTCTTTCTAAGTTAGAACAAAAAAAGAATCTTAAAAAAGTGATTAAAATTATTCCTTTAATCGAACAAGTATCTTCGTTATTAGAAGTAGAAGAGATTGCTTTATTAAATAGAGTTGATGGGATTTTACTTGGAGCTGAAGATTTAGCTAGTAATATGGGAGTTAGTAGAACTAAAAAAGGATATGAGATTTTCTATCCAAGAGCTAAAGTAGCTTTAGCTTGTATTAATGCAGGGATTGAAGCTATTGATACACCATTTACTGATACAAGAGATTTTATTGGTTTAGAAGAAGACTGTCAATTATCTAAAGGATTAGGATTTAAAGCTAAATCTGCGATTCACCCTAACCATATTGATATTATCAATAAAGTATATTCACCTTCAAAAGAAGAAATTGTTTATGCAATAAAGGTTTTAGAAATGGCTAAAACTAATAAAGGAGCTTTTAGTATTAATAATAAGATGATTGATAAACCAATTATCGAAAGAGCGAAAAAGACAATTGAAAATGCAAAGGCATTTGGGTTAATCTAATGAAGAATAGTTTAGGCCGCAAAATACCTTCAGGGTATCCTTTATTTGAATCATCTAGTGCTTTTGAGAAGAAAAAAAGAGTATTAGTAGATGAAGTTAAAACTAAAAACAAAAGTAAGTTAGTTAATTCATATTCTGAAGTTTTTGATAAGTTAGGGATTAAAGATGGAATGACTTTATCTTTCCACCATCATTTACGTAATGGCGACCAAGTATTAAATGCTTGTATGGAAGAAGTTAAGAAAAGAGATTTAAAGAACTTAACTATTGCAGCTAGTGCAATCTTTCCTAATAACGAGATCTTAGTTGAGTTAATTAAAAACAAAAATGTTACTAATATCTATACTAATTACTTAAATGGACCAGTAGCAGAAGCTATTAGTCATGGACTTTTAGAAGGAATCTTGATTATGCAAACTCATGGAGGACGTGCAAGAGCAATTGAAGCTGGTGAGTTAAAAATAGATGTTGCTTTTATCGCAACTCCTGCCGCTACAAAAGATGGTGATGGTAGTGGTGTTGATGGTAAGAATCCGTGTGGTGTTTTAGGATATCCAATACCGGATATGTTATATGCTAAGAAAAAGGTAGTAGTAACTGATTCTTTAGTAGATAAGTTAACAATTACTGATATTAAAAATGAATATGTTGATTATGTTTTAGTAGTAGATTCTATTGGTGATAGCAAAGGTATTGTAAGTGGTACTACTCAAGTTACTTTTGACCCAATTGGATTAAAGATTGCGAAAGATGCAACACAGCTTTTATATGAACTAGGTGTTATTAAAGATGGTTTTTCAATGCAAACTGGTGCTGGTGGGACTTCACTAGCTGTTGCAAGTTTTGTCAGGGAAAAGATGATAAATGAAAACATTAAAGGCAAGATGGCAAGTGGAGGAATAACTTCATATTTTGTATCGATGCTTGAAGAAGGACTAATTGAAGAGATTAAAGATGTTCAATGTTTTGATTTAGAAGCAATTAGAAGTTATAAAGAAAATGAAAAACACTATTTAATGAGTGCATCTAAATACGCTAACCCATATGATAATCCCGTAGTAAATGATTTAAGTTTTATGATTTTAGGGGCAACAGAGATTGATTTAGACTTTAATGTCAATGTAACTACATCTAGTAATGGTGTAATTATGGGTGGATCTGGAGGACATTCAGATGCTGCTTATGGTGCAGAAGTAGCTATAGTTGTAGCTAAAACGATGAATGCAAGGATCCCGATTATTAAAAAAGCTGTAACTACAATTACAACACCAGGTAGTGATATTGATTGTTTAGTTACAGAAAGAGGAATAGCTATTAATCCTAGAAGAAAAGACTTACTAGAAAAATTAAAGAATAGTAAATTAAATATTGTTTCTATGAATGAGTTAACGAAACTAACATATAGTTTTACTAGAGAACCTAAACCTTTTGAACATAAAGAAAGAGTTGTGGGTTTTGTAGAATACAGGGATGGAACAATAATTGATGTATTATATCAAGTTTAAGACCTTTAAGGTCTTTTTCTTTATTTAGGATTTAGTTTATGTTATAATATTAATAAGGAGATAAAGATGGTAGATAAAGCAATTCCTAAAACTAAAAAAGACTTAGAACAAGAAGAATTAGAAGCTTATATGGTAGATGATTGTGTTTATTTTGTAGTGCATGCGAATGTTCCTTATAATTTGCTTGATAAGTATTATGATGATTTTCTTGTAGAGTATTTTTATCTTTATTTGAAAAATGAGTTTAAAGTTATCGGTGATCGTTTTGTTTATAATGACGATGGTTCATATTTTTTCTTGAAAATTGACTCTAAAGATCCTTATTTCCTAAAACAAAAAACAGTTAAGATTGAAGAAGATCATCCTTTAGGAAGGTTAATTGATATTGATGTTTACCATAAGTCTACTAAATCAATTAGAAGAGAAGATGCAGGTTTATCTTTAAGACGTAAATGTTTTATTTGTGATTTAGATAGTTATCAGTGTCGTTGGGAAAAAAGACATACAGATTTAGAATATAGTAGTTATATTCAAACAACTATTTTAGTTTTTTTAAAGAAAAGAGTAGAAGAGTTATCTTTAAAAGCGATGATTTTAGAGCTTGATTTAGATCCAAAGTTTGGTTTAGTTACTAAAACTAGCAAGGGAAGTCATCCTGATATGGATTATAATTTAATGAAAAACAGTGCTAAATTCTTAGCTAAAGAGCTACCTCGTTATTTAACTTTAGGTTTTGAAACAGAGTTAAAAGATAATTTATATCCTGATATTAAAAGTTTGGGGAAAAAACTCGAAAAAGAACTTTTAGAAAATACTAAAGGTATTAATACTTATAAAGGATTACACTTTTTACTAGGTTATACTGTTACTGCTTTTGGCTATGTTTGTTCTTCTAATGTGAAGTTAAAAGATAAATATAGTGAAATGATTAAGAAAATTAGGATTTCGGGGCAACTGCTTTTCTTTGAGTTTTTAGACAAACCGAAAACAACAGGTGAAAAACTGTTTAAAGCTTATGGTATTTTAGGTGCTAGAGGTGAAGTTTTCTTTGGTTTAAGGACAGTAAATAAAGCTTTGAAGATTTTAGATAAGTATGGTTCTTTATCTAAAGAAGCATTAACGATGGCTTTAATTGAAATAGTAAGAAGTACAACAGATACTGTTCTTTTTGCAAGGGCAAAAACAGAAGAAAACTATCGTCATTTCCAAGATTTAATTATTTCAATAAAAGTTTATGATGAAGAGAAAATCAAAGAAGTTACTGATATTTGTATTCAAAACAATATAAGTATTGGTGGATCAGCTGATATTTTAGTTGTAGCGATATTTTTATATTTATTAAGAGAGGAGTTTTTTGGACGTGAATAAGAAAATTGGGGTTTTTGATTCGGGATTAGGAGGGATTACTGTTTTAAATTATTTAAAAGATTTTTATCCTAATTATGATTTTATCTACTTAGCAGATAGTTTAAACTGCCCTTATGGAGAAAAAACAAGTCAAGAAATTGAAAATTTAGTTACTAAAAACACTCTGTTTTTAGAAAGTTTAGGAGTAGAATTAGTAGTAATTGCTTGTAATACTGCTAGTGCTAATAGTAGTGATGTAGATAGATTCACCCAAATTCCGATTATTAGGATCATTAAACCAACTGCTTTAGCTGCTTTAAAGGTAACAAAAACAAACAATATTTTAGTTTTAGCTACAAATCTTACAATTGAAAATAAGGCTTATGATAAGTATTTAGAAGGTGTAAATATCTATTCTGTTAAGGGATCTAGGTTAGTTGGGGTTGTAGAGTCTGGGTTAATCGATACTAAAGAAGCAGACAAAGTTGTTTTTGAGCTTTTAAATAGCTATCAAAATAAAGGTATCGACACTTTAATTTTAGGGTGTACACACTTTCCGTTACTAAAAATGAGCATCAAAAAAGTACTGAAAGATGTAGTTTTAGTTGATTCTTTTGAGCCTGTAAGAGGTGAGCTAGAGGCTTTAATTGGTAAGGGAGAAATAGGAAAGGGTCAAAAAATCACTTTGTATACGACAGGAAAGTTAGTAGATTTTGAAAAACAACTAGGAATATTTGACTTAAAAAACGCAATAATAAAAGAAGCAAGGATTTAAATCCTTGCTTTATTTTTGGTATTTTTTTCTATTTTCTTGAGGTAGGTTTCCACCAATAGAGTCGTTAGTTACAATTGCTTTAAAGTCTTCTACGGTAAATTCATAGACTGCTTCAGCTCCTAAATCGGGATAAGCAATTAGATTTACATTTTTTACAGCTTCACTGATTAATGTAGCAGCACCACCTGTTGCTTGAAGGTAGACTGATTTATAATCTTTAAGGGATTTATAGAACGAATCTGAACGATCTCCTTTACCAATCATTACCCTTACACCTTTTTTCATTAGGTAAGGAGAATAAGGATCCATGCGGTAACTAGATGTTGGTCCGCAAGGTCCAATAACTCGACCAGGTTTTTTTGGTGCTGGGCCTGTATAGTAAATAATAGTATTCTTAGGATCAAATGGTAATTGTTTACCTTCTTTGATTAGTTCTACAAGTCTTTTGTGAGCAGCATCACGGGCTGTGTAAATTGTTCCTGTGATTAAGACAATATCACCTGCTCTTAAGGATTCAATATCTTGATCTGTTAGGGGAGTTTTTAATTTCTTAATCATTTAAATCACCTTCACTTTATGACGCATTGCATGACATTGTAAGTTTACTGCTACTGGCAGGCTTGCGATATGGCAAGGGTAAGTATTAACTTTAACTGCTAGAGCAGTTTTAGTTCCACCTAACCCCATTGGTCCAATACCTAAGTTATTGATTGCTTCTAAGAGTTCTTGTTCTAGTTTACGTTCAGCTTCACCTTCTGCCTCATCATCAATTTCTCTTAAGACTATTGCCTCTTTAGCAAGCATAGCAGCCTTTTCTAAATTCCCGCCTATCCCAACACCAACTAGAATTGGTGGACATGGCTTACCACCTGCTTTTTCTACAGTCTCTAAAACAAACTTCTTGATTCCTTCAATTCCATCAGCTGGAATCATCATTTTAAGAGCACTACAGTTTTCGGCTCCACCACCTTTAGGTGCAGCAGTTATTTTTATTTTATCTCCTGGTACTATTTTTGTATGGATAATTGCAGGGGTATTGTCACCTGTATTTACTCTTGTAAGGGGATTAGAAACAACTGACTTTCTTAAGTACCCTAGAGTATAAGCTTTTGCTACTCCTTTATTTATGGCATCTTCTAGATTACCATCAAAGTAAACTTTTGATCCTATTTCTAAAAAGATTACTGCTTGACCAGTATCTTGGCATAATGGTAAGTTTAGTTTACTAGCTAAGTAATCATTTTCTAGAATTTGGCCAATTATATCTTTTCCTATTTCTGATTTTTCTTCATTTTTAGCTTTTTCTAAAACTTTTAATTCTTTTTCATTTAAGTTAACACA
>JGI24503J29689_10077991_pt1 | contig 10256 bp, 3 predicted proteins | sample BioPla3RNA2_FD_29689 | JGI IMG/M metagenome (IMG submission 29689)
ATGGTTTTTAGGCAATTGCGAAACTCTCACCTAAATAGATGGTAGAGTTACCCAATTGTTAAGGATTAGTAAGTTTTTAAATTCCAGAGTTCATTTATGATTGCATTTTACGACAATGGAAAAAACAGGAGTACTAAAACAAGAGATACCATTATTAGTATCTTGGAAATGTAGTGACTTTAATAAGTATTGTCTAAGCAATTAGTGGTTTTAGACTTCTGATGTACTGGTGCTGATTTATCTTATCAGCCAGTACAACGGTTATAAGTTGGGTAATACCTGATATTAGTAGGTCTGCATGAAGTGTTTTTTCATTTTGTGTTTTACGACCTGCAACACAGTAACTATCCTTAAATTGATTAATTGATTTTTCAACCACACCTCGTATTTTGTAGGTTTCTTCCCATTCGGAGGTACCTCGTAGTGCACCAGGATAGGTTCTGTAATTTTTTTCAGGGTAAACGTAAGTCATTCTTCCACAAGAGGATGAAGTACATGGGTTTTCACAATGGGTAACACGGCGATATTTACCATCGTCACATTTATCCCAACTCATTTTCGGGCAGACAAATTTAAAGGTTTTTATTCCACAGCGAAGATGTGATGTATTACCTTCTGGCTTCATGGGTAGTGACGGGTCATTAGGACAGCAAGGAATACCATCCTCATTAAGAATAAAATCCTCGTACTTTAAATTTGCACGCTTATTAAGAGGAATATATGCTTTGTCAAATCCAAGAGCTTCATTTGTAAAAAGTTCTTTATAAATATCAATGGCGTCAAAAGCGGCATCACCAAGAAATGTTTTAGGATTTATTAATGGGTGCTTATTAAAAAAGTCTATAAGGACAGGAATTAAAGCTTTTGAATCTGACAGAGATTTATCTTCATCTGGAGAGTCGCTTTTCTTATCAACGACAATGTCAGGATGAGCATTAAGAAAATCTTTGTTGTAAAGGGTAATATCTCTGACAATGCCTAAACCATTGGTAATCATACCAAATTTATAGACATAGCAGAAATGACCATTTATATATAATTGCTTAATGGCAGGATTAGCAGATGCATGGGAAGGCATATTTTTGTAGGCAGCCTTGTAAGGATCATAGTTACTATTAAAGCCTTGTGACTTAGCATAAGCTTTGAGTCGAGAGATAATACGATTTGCGAACTTCGGATTGTTTTCAGTAACAAAGGCTTCGATACCAGAGGTATCAAATATAGTCATAGACGCAAGATGGTCATCAATTTTTTGGCATATGGGTTCGGTAACATCTACAAGGTTATCAAACATCGATTGTAAGTCCGGTAAAAAATCTTGCTTAAAGCGAGTAAATTTAGATGCATCAGGTACTTTGGAGAAACCACAGAAATCACGTAACTCCTTGGAATACTTAAGAAAGTTAATCAAAAGTGAATCCGTAGGAATTGAAAAAATACGCTGTATAAATAGAGCCCAGATAAAGCCTTCTAGAGGGTATTTGCGACGACGACCAGTATTAGCGTAAAAATGATTTCTAAAGGAAATAGGAATAAGCTCATCCAGATTTATATGTTGTTCAAGTAAAGATAGGAAGGAATATTTATCTTCCTCGAATTTTTCTTGGCAATCTGAAAAAACATCTGCCAATGAAAGCTGTTTGTATGGTATCATATATGTACAACTCCTTTCTTGGTGTATGGGTAAAAATTTGGTTGTCGTTAACTCAATTTTACCATAAATCAGTGAGGAGTTGTTGTATTTTATTAAAAGAAATATCCCGTATTTATGCGGGTTGTGGCGTTTCGCAAACGCCTAAATATGGTTTTATTTGAAAGGAAGGTACAGATGATATTAAGAAATAAGATGAAAGTACTTCTCGAGGATATGCAAATGTTTGACAGCAGGCAGGATAAGGCTGTTGGACCTAAAGATTGGGGATCGCATATGGTTAAGCTTGCGATGGAACAAAAAAATGTCAAGTGGAAAAAGAAACATTTTGTTGTTCAAAAGTACTATAAGATGGCATATAAGAAGATGAATAGAATTAGGAAAGAAATTGCAAACATGCCATCAGACATTATTTCATTAATCCCTTCTGCACGATGGATATTTGATAATTTTCAAATGGTTTATCGTGAAATAAAAAATATTAATTCGTCTGAAACAGATAATACATCATTGCCTGTATTAACGAAAACAGAATGGAAAGGTTTTCCCAGAGTATATTTAATCGCGAAGAAAATGGTTGATATATCCGGGGGATATTTAAACGAAGAAAACATTGCTTTGATGATAGAAGCATATCAGCAGGAAATTACACTTACAAGTATAGAGATATATATACTGCCTACATTTATTACACTCTGTTTATTAAAACAAATATTGTATATTTCAGAAAAGATTACGAAGGTTATAAAGACAAAAGCTGCCGCCGGTGATTTTGTAAAACAGCATCCAACAGACAGAAAAGATTTTTATGATATATCATATCTTATGAAAGATATTAGTCCCTATAATGATAATATTTATTTTCATTGTCATGTTATTTATTTGTTAAATAACATGTCTATCGGGCAGGAGGCAATTCAAAAATATATTTTATATCATTTCAAGGAGGGAAACGGGGAACTTAGTATATCGGATATATTTATTGAGGAAGGCAAAAAAGAGACCATTCTGGAAGCGGCAATCAGAAATCCCATCACCAGTTTAAGGGAGTTGAATCATCTGGATCAAGAAGTGATGTTTAACAGGCTTTCTAGTGTAGAACATATATTGTTAAAAGATCCCGATAACATATATTCTGGAATGGATAGCGAAAGCGTTGCTCATTATAGATCGGTGATAGAAAAATTGTCGAAGAAACATAATATTGAGGAGAGTGTAATCGCCGAGCATTGTGTTGAACTTGCAATAAAAGGAAGGAGCGATCTAAATAACTCTCATCATGTGGGTACATATTTAATAGGTAAAGGCAGTAAATACCTTAAAGAAAGTATTTTAAATAAAAAGATAAGATCATATGGTAGAAAAAAAATAAAAGCGATGTTGTATTTTTTACTTAACATTCCTTTTCGTGTATTGATTTTTTCAATTGTTATATTTGCAGTATTAAAGGCTGGGTATTCTAAGGATATTGTGAAAATAATTGTATTCCTACTGCTTGGCGCACCTTTCTTCTTTAAACTGTCACAAAAAATTGTTAACATGATTATGACGAAAAGCATTCCTGCAACGGTATTGCCTGCAATGGATTATTCTGATTATATACCTGATGATGCAAGAACCTTTGTCGTCATGCCTGTAATAGTATCCAATAAAGAACAAGGTCTTGAATACCTTGAGAGACTGCGCAAACATTATCTTGCCAACAAGCAGTCAAATTTATATTTTGCTCTTCTGGCGGATTATACTGATTCGGCAAACAAAGAAAATCAAGATGATGAAATAATTAGGGATGCTTTAATATCAAGGATAAACCAATTGAACAAAGAATATCCTTCGCCATTATTAAGATTCTCTCTTTTTATGAGAGAAAGACTATGGAATCATTCGGAAGGCTGTTTTATGTGTTGGGAGAGGAAAAGGGGTAAGCTTGAAGAGTTCAATAGTATTTTAAATGGTCAGAATATCACAAACACAAGCTTTTGCACCACCGTGTGTGATAAGGAGTTTTTAACAAGCTTTAAATATGTTATTACATTGGATGCGGATTCAGACTTGCTAATGGATAATGCCAGCAAATTGGTAGGAGTGATAAATCATCCACTTAACAGAGCCATATTGGATGAGGATGAAAAGACAGTTAAAGAAGGGTACGTTATAATTCAACCGCATATTATAAATCATATTGATAATGAAAGCGGTGGGGTTTTCCACAGGGTATTTTCGGACGGATCAGGGCTGTCCAGCTATTCAATGGCAACATCGGAGGTATATCAGGATGTATTCAACGAAGGAATATTTGTAGGCAAGGGCATATATGATGTCAGAGCTTTTCATCAGTTACTTCATAATGTTTTTCCAGAAAACAGGGTGCTAAGCCATGATCTGCTCGAAAGCTGCTATGCCAAAACAGGGTACTCAAGCACCACAAATATAATGGAATCCTTTCCGAGCAGCGTTATATCATACGCAAGACGAGAGCATAGATGGGTGAGAGGGGATTGGCAGCTTATACCATGGCTGTTTAAAAGGGAATTAAGTTGTTTATCTAAATGGAAGATTAAAGATAATCTTTTATCAAGCCTGGTTCCTCTTAGTAAATTATTCATTATATTTGCAAATATACTTTTATTTCCAAACATTGGTTGGCTGTGGATAAGTCTGATATCATTTCCACTTGCTTTGGATTTGGTTGTGCTGCTGTATGATATCGCCGTAAGGAAAATAATTAAATTCAACTATACATTGGTTTATAAAGAGTTATATAAAGAGATTAAGCGAATGGTATTGCGTACATTATTTGACATAGTGTTAATACCATTTTCCGCAATGAATTCGGTGGATGCAATCGGAAGGACATTGTATCGTCATTTAATCAGTAAAAAGAACTTTTTAATGTGGAATAGCGCTGATAATGTCGAGAAGACCATGGGGAATTCTTTAAAAAGTTATTTTTACAATATGTGGTATACAATTATACCTTCTATACTGTTAATGGCACTTTCGTTTGTAACAAAGCAGCAGGTTTTGGGGATTATATTGTATGGTTCTTTAGCTCTGGTATGGGGAATGTCATTTATTATTTCATATAAGATAAGTCAAAGTAATAAAAAGGTTTCCGATGAAATATGCGATAAAGATGATATGCTTCTCGACATCTCAAGAGATATATGGGGGTTTTTCAGAGATTTTTGTACTCAGGAAGATAATTGGCTCTGCCCGGATAATTATCAGGTTGAACAAAAGGAAAAGATTACACATAAAACTTCTCCTACAAATATTGGTTTACAGTTGCTGTCTATAATGTCTGCAAGAGATTTCGGATTTGAGACATTGACCTATACGATTGATCTTATTGAAAATGTATTATATACGGTATCCGTGTTGCCCAAATGGGAAGGGCATCTGTATAACTGGTATGATACGGAGACACTTGAGATATTAAACCCACATTATGTTTCAACTGTAGACAGCGGTAATTTTTTTGGTCATCTTATTACTTTGAAAAATGGACTTATGCACTGCAGAAATAATGTTGTTATTAAAGATGTGCAGGTTAAAGAAATTAATAATTTGCTCAAGAAAATAAATGGAAGAGTTAGGCTGCATGGAAATTATAATCTATACAGTGACTTTTTAGATGATATAAATGCAGTTCGTGAGGAAATCAATAATGTAGAGGATGCGAGGAAACCATTATTGACTGATTTTAACAGGGCAAGCGAATTTATCATAAAAGAGATTGAAGAGCTGGGGCTCGGTGAATATTCGTTTTCAAAAAAACCCACTTTATGTGACTTGGCATCGGATGGTAACATAGGTGCTCACAATATTTTAAATAGAATCAACCTTCTCAGCGAAACAATTGATCACATGGTTAAATCAGTGGATTTTAGTAAACTATTTAATGGTAGAAGAAAGTTGTTTTACATAGGCTTTAATGTAATGTCCCAGACATATGACAACGGATGTTATGATTTGATTGCCTCAGAATCAATCTTGACAAGTCTGTTCGCCATTGCCAAAGGCGATATCACTGTAAAGCATTGGAAGAGACTTGGACGGCCGTTTACCGTAATAAGGGGAATACCCGCTCATGTTTCATGGAGTGGAACAATGTTCGAATACCTAATGCCAAACCTTGTTATTAAGGAATATAAGGAAAGCGTTTTTGCGGATTCCTCTAGGGCGGCAGTTTTGCAGCAGATAAGGTATGCGGCTAAAAAAGGAATACCATGGGGTATATCTGAATCGCAGTATTATCGGTTTGATATAAACCACAATTATCAATATAAAGCATTTGGGGTTCCAAAACTTAGGCTTCAGCCCGTATATAGCGATTCGTTGGTAATTGCTCCTTATGCGTCGATTCTGGCTTTGGAGTACAATAATAAAAAGGTAATCGCTAATTTGCAAAGGCTTAGGGAGATTGGTGCATATGGGAAATACGGCTTTTTTGAAGCGATTGACTTTAATGTTCCTGATCCCATAAGATTAACAAATTATTGTATAGTGAGATCCTTCATGGCACATCATCAGGGCATGAGCCTGGTTGCAATTAATAATTATATTAATAACGGCATTATGAGAAAACGTTTTCATTCTGAACCAATGGTTAAAGCGGTAGAAGCGCTCCTAGAGGAAAAGAGGCACAGCCGATACATATCAATGTCAAGAAAAGGATATACCATTGATTTTATTAAAAAAGTTTCGCAAGATGAGGATGTGAATATCAACAGATATATCAAGAATACTGATTTATCTATCCCGGCGACTAATTATTTATCGAACAGCACTTATTCTTTGTTGATAACCTCCGATGGCGATGGATTTAGCAGATGCGATGAAAACATGATGTATAGATGGAGACCGGATATATATAGTGAAACGGGATTCTATATATATGTAAGAGACGTTGAACAACAACATTATTGGAGCACATGTCACAATCCGGTAAAGGTTAAAGCAGATGAATATCAGGTAATATTCACCAATCATAGTGCGGAATACATTAGGCGTGACGGAGATATAATTACATGCACGGAAGTAACGCTGTCCTCTGAGGATAATATCGAAGTCAGAAAGGTGACTGTGAAAAATAATTCCCAGAAGGAAAAACAGATAGAGATAACCAGCTATATGGAATTGGTCATAGATAGATATGATGCCGAAGCAAGTCATCCGGCATTCAACAAATTATTTATTGAAAGCGAATATGTTAAGGAAAATAATGTACTAATATCAACAAGGCGTGGAGGAAGCAATAACAAAGCTTTGTATTTCATGCATATGATTAATAAGGAATCAGCAAGGGTGAGAAGCGTAGAGTACGAATGCAATCGAATGAGGTTCATAGGAAGGAACCGCACATTAAAAAATCCGTATGTCATAGAAAAGGGAATACCGCTTTCAAACGACGCCAAATTTTCGGGAGATCCTATTGCGAGCTTTCGTGTTTGCATATCTGTTGAAGCGGGAGAGGAAGCCTGCGTGACATTTATTAACGGACTTTTTGAAAGCAAAGAAGCACTGCTGCAGGCAAGCGATGAGCTATCTGTTTCCTATAAAATCCAAGATATTATACAGAAATTCAGACTTCAAAGCGATATGGAATTAAAATACCTTAATATAACCGGCAAGCAATTAAGCGCATTTCAAAAGATAATCAGCCAAATATATTATCCTACAAAGCATTTTAGAGGTCCCAGTGAAAGCATTAGGCGTAACTGGAAGGATAAAAATACGCTGTGGAGATTTATGATATCCGGGGATTACCCAATCTTGCTTCTTAGCATATCATCCATAAATGATATGCAATTAGTTAAGGATGTTTTGAAATTATATGAGTATATGGGTATGAATTCTGTTGAAGTTGATTTGGTCATATTGGCTGTGGGTAATTATGGTTATGTGAACGAATTAAGTGATATGTTAAACTCTATGACCAGTTCATTGCGCATATTTGACGGTGGTGCAAGAGAAACACCAGGAATATTTATACTGCACTCATACCAACTTAATCCGGCCGAGATGGATCTTTTGTTTACCGTGGCAAAAGTCGTCTTTACTAATGAAACAGGAATTTTCTTTAGAAATGTAGATTTAAGCTTTAGTATTACGTCAACGGAAAGTAACTTTGATAAGGAGGTACATTTAATTGGTTGATGATAAGAATATTTTAGAGTATTACAATGAATTTGGAGGATTTGCAAAGGATGGCAGGGAATATGAGATTATTTTGGAAGACAATATACCGCCTCGTCCATGGATTAACGTAATTGCAAATGAGACATTTGGTTTTACAGTATCTGAGACAGGAGCAGGATCCACATGGGCATTTAACAGCAGGGAGAATAAAATAACGCCGTGGTCTAATGACCCTGTTACGGACAGATCATCGGAAGCAATATATATAAAAAACAACCATACCAATAAAATCATAACGCCTATGTCCCTTGGGAGAGCAGGACATGGAGGTTATAGGGTTAGACATGGTTTTGGCTATTCAGGCTTTTATCATGAGGAAGACGAGATAAGTCAAAACCTTACAGTATTTACTCCTGTTGACAATGATATAAAGATATGGGACTTGACAATTAAAAATGTTTCGGCGGGTTATAAGGATTTGGCTGTTACATATTATGTGGAGTGGGTCTTAGGTACAGACAGAAATCAAACAAGCCCATATATAGTTACTTCATTTAACAATAATGATGAATATATGTATGCTAAAAATGTATATAATTACGATTATCGCAAATATCAGGCATATATCTTTTCCAGTGAAATGATATCAAGCTACACCGGAGACAGGCAAGAGGTTCTGGGCAGGGGCGGAAGTGTGAAATATCCCAAAATGATGAGCGACAGATTGTCATGCATGACGGGAGTATGTCTTGATTCATGTGGGGCAATACAAGTATCTGCTGGACTGCAACCGGGAGAAACGAAGAGGCTTGTATTTTGCATCGGATATAGTGATGATGAAGAAACCATAAATAAAAACTGTACAAAATACAAGGATTTAAGCAAAGTAGATGATGCCCTGTCTGATGTTATAAATTATTGGGATGGCATATTGGGGAAGGTTAATGTCAGAACCAACGATCGGGCTATGGATATACTCTTAAACGGATGGCTTTTATATCAGACAATATGCTGCCGAATGTATGCCAGAGCGGCATTTTATCAGTGTGGCGGTGCATATGGATTTAGAGATCAATTACAGGATGTGCTGTCATTATTTCATAGCTGCCCTGAAAAGGCCAGGAAACAGATAATTGAGGCATCGTCCAGACAATTTATTGAAGGTGATGTTCAACACTGGTGGCATCCGCCATCGGGGATAGGCGTAAGAACAAAGATAAAAGATGATTTATTGTGGTTGCCCTATGTTACTGCCGAATATATAAGCAGCACCGGTGATTACAATATATTGCATGAGGAGACACCATATATTGCAGGTGCATTACCGGATGGCAAAAACCATGATTTGATGTACATTCCCGAGATATCTACAGAAAAGGGAACAATATATGAGCACTGTAAGAAAACAATCGAATTCACTAAGCTTGGAAAACGTGGATTGCCTTTAATGGGAGGCGGCGATTGGAATGACGGTATGAATAATGTAGGAATAGAAGGGCAGGGAGAAAGTGTATGGCTTGGCTGGTTTTTATATGCGGTAATGGATAAATTCATACCGATATGCAATCATATGGATGATATAGAATATGGACATGAGCTTGAGCAGAGGATGCTTGCCTTAAAGAACAGCCTGGAGAAAGAAGCTTGGGACGGTGAATGGTATCTGAGGGCATTTTATGATGATGATACAAAAATCGGTTCCAAGGATAGTGATGAGTGCAGAATTGATTCGATAAGCCAATCCTGGAGCGTTATATCCAATGCCGCCATGAAAGAAAGAACCATGCAGGCTATGGAATCAGCATGGAAATATCTAGTTCTGGAGAATGAATCCGTCTCGCTGCTGTTATATCCTCCATTCAATAAAACCGAAAAAGATCCCGGTTATATCAAAAAATATTATCCCGGTATCAGGGAGAATGGAGGTCAGTATACACATGCTGCAGTGTGGCTTGCAATAGCAGCAGCTTTAATAGGTGATGTCAGTAAGGCGGGCAGACTTTTTAAAATGCTTAACCCAATATATAATACATCTAATGCTAGAGAGGTTTTAAAATATGAGAATGAACCTTATGTTATGACGGCGGATATATCATATAAGGCCCCTTATACGGGCAGGGGAGGGTGGAGTTGGTATACAGGATCATCATCTTGGATGTATCAAGGGCTACTCAAATATTACCTTGGGTTATATAAGGTAAGGGATTGCCTTATAATAAAACCCCGTGTGTCAGAAGCATTTGGAAATTATAGTATTGAATACAGATACAAATCATCTTTATATATTATAAATGTAATGCAAATGAGCGCAGATATATCAGCCGTAACAGAATTGACAGTAGACGGCGCAATAATTGAGAATGGGAGAATTAAACTGATAGATGACGGGAAGACACATCATTGTGTGCTGCGTATGGCAGTTAGCGTAAAATTAGTTTAGGATAAATGGATATGATTTACA